>TARA_R110000851_G_scaffold90253_1_pt1 | contig 60385 bp, 59 predicted proteins | sample TARA_R110000851 | Tara Oceans TARA_R110000851 (sample SAMEA4397627) | marine metagenome | biome: Polar Biome; feature: [DCM] deep chlorophyll maximum layer (ENVO:01000326); material: water (ENVO:00002006), including particulate matter (ENVO:01000060) such as... | depth 17 m
GTAGGTTATTTCCAGGCGCCTAATTTACTCGAAAGAGTAGTGAAAAAGCCCGCTATTATATAGCGGGCTTTTTTACGTCTGCGATTTGAGATGTTAACGTGCGCTGACTCAGCAAAATATGATCGCAGTGTATCTTAGATTTTGACCAAGTGGCCATTGGTCGCTATAACCACCTATTTTCGCTGAGATAAAGGATTTTGGAACTGGTTTGACTTTCCCCGTGCTCAAGACAGTAAAGCCATCCACTGCGGTGGCTTTATGCTTTGAATATTAGTTGTACTTAACAGTACTCAATCACCTTATGCGTTATTAATTTTTTGTTTTAAGTCGTATGCATCTTCGGTAACAACCCTTTCGAGTACTTCAATTCGTTGGCGTAGGGAGCTTATTTCATCATGCAATGCTTTATTATTAGTTGCTTGTTCTGTTGTCGCACGTACTTGGCGTTCTCTAAGTTTCATTATACTAACAATAAAGCTGCCCAAAATAGCCAAAATTGGGATCAGTAATGCCATTGTTGCTGGGTTCATAAAATGTCCTTATTTGTTTTTATTCGTTGCCCATTATTGTGACAACTTAGGCCAAAATTACCAGTAACAAAAGTCATCACTGTGAAATTAATATCAAGTAATTGTTTATCTCATTAATTTAACTCTATATGAGTTACTGATTCTAATGGGTATTTATAAGTAATCGTTATTAATAAGTAATTTATTTACTTGAAGCACTTGATATCATACAGGCGGTCCATATATCTAACTCTGTAGCAGGAATGATTAACGAAATGCTCGATAGAGGTTTCAGTAAACTTGCTAGCACAGTGCCGTAAGGGCTGTGAAAACTGTACGCCACTGACATAGACAGTGGTTATTTTTTACATATTGCTTTAGACAAGGGTATGAACATGCGCAATTTTAATCTTTCTCCAGATTTAACTCCTCTTTACCGAAGTGCGATTGGCTTTGACCGTTTAGCACAACTTGCTGAACACGCTGCAGCGAATAATGCCAACTGTGGTTATCCTCCTTATAATATTGAGCTTTTAGGTGAAAATAGTTACCGAATTACCATGGCCGTTGCAGGTTTTTCGATGCCAGAATTAGATATCATGAGTGAAGGCGAAAAACTGATAGTAAAAGGCAATAAGACAGCCAAAAGTGATGATCGTAAATATTTGCATCAAGGTATCGCCGAGCGAGGCTTTGAGCGCAGCTTCCAATTAGCTGATCATGTCCGCGTAGTGGGTGCGGAATTAGAACATGGTTTGTTAAATATTGATTTAGTTCGTGAGATTCCAGAAGCAATGAAACCACGTAAAATTGATATTGTTTCAACCAACACCCTTGGTTAGGCCAATATTGTTAGGCTGATATGATTGGTGGGCTAAGTGTTAACTGCCACTTAACCTACATTATTAACCTTGTAGTTTATCTCCCCCCTATTTAGCGTTTTTGCTTACGCCTAGTTTTTAAACTAGGCTTTTTTGTGCTTAATTTTTATTTAACAGCACCGGACCTGGACCTTGCTCGACTAGAATATCTTCTGGGTTATACAGTGGACAGTGTTTCATCGATAAACAACCGCAGCCGATACAAGCTTCTAATGAGTCTTTCAACTTTTGCATCTTAGCAATCCGCTGAGTTAGCGTCTTTTTCCAGGCATTTGATAAATCGGCCCAATCTTCTTTAGTGGCGGTTCTACCATTAGGGAGACTGGTAAAGGCGAGGTGTATTTCATCTAACGAGATCCCTAATTGCTGCGCAGCTTTGATGAGCGAAATCCGCCTGATAACTTCTCGTGCATAACGGCGTTGATTACCTTGGTTTCGCCAACTGCTGATAAGACCTTTTTGCTCGTAAAAATGAATCGCAGAGATGTTGATCCCGCAACGTTTTGCAACTTGGCCCACACTTAATTCTGTTTCTACTGACATTAGCACTCCAAATTTTTTATCATTTTGGCAAATTTAACTATTTACCTCAAGTTAACTTGAGGTATTAAGCTGTGCTGTATCAATAATAAGGAGATAAGTGATGAGATTAGAACATTTAAATTTAGTGGTGCATGACTTAGATGAAACATTAGTATTTTATCAGACGGCATTTCCCCATTGGCGGGTTCGTGGTGGCGGAGAGTCGATTTGGCATGGCACACCACGGAAATGGCTTCACTTTGGCGATGATTTTCATTATTTATCATTTAATGATTCTGGTACGGGTGAGGTGCGCGACCTTAAAAGCAATGCATTGGGCTTAGCTCATTTTGCTTATGCAGTGGATAACATTGATGCGTTAGTGGCAAGATTAGCACTGGTGGGTTTTGAAGTAGCCATTATGGGTGGACATGACCCTTTTTACAAAAGCCGTTACTTTATTGATCCGAATGGATTTGAAGTAGAATTTGTTGAATACTCAACGGATATACCCAGTGAGCGAAATCAGTACGATAGTGAGTAGCCGATATACTGCACCATTGGGCTTATTAGAGTAAGCCCAATAATTTAGGTTAAAGCCGATTGCAACAAGCTAAAATCCGATATTCTTATTAACAATACGCTGATTAAAGGAAGTGTGATAAGTCACTGTTAACGGCTATCTCAACTTCTTGTTGCTTGCCATGGAATAAGTAAGCTACTTCATCGCCAATCAGCTGCAATGTCTCCCCTCTACGCCACAATGCACTGCCTTCCTGAATAGCTATCACCGGCGTTAATGGGTCTACCATCGTAAACTCTAATAGCCGTTGTGCGCGTGTTTCACCATTGTGCCCCGGCATTTGGTAATTGGTGTAATGCGGATTTAATTGAAACGGAAGAATGCCTAAGGCTGTAAAAGAGGGAGGCTCAGTAATTGGCATATCATTAGTGGTACGAATGCTAGCACCGGTAATGTTTGAACCTGCGCTCCAACCAACATACGGCATGCCATTTTCTACTTGTTCACGGATTAAATGCACCAAGTCATAACGATACAGTTCGTTGAGCAATTGGAATGTATTTCCGCCACCAACCAAAATACCCGCTGCATCTTTAATCGCTTGTTTGGGATCGGAAAATTGATGAATGCTAGTAATGATAATGGGCAGTGGTTCAAGCGCAGTTTGTACTTTAATTAAATAGTCATCGTAATTGACACTGACGCCAGCATAGGGAATAAACAGCCATTGCTGCCCAGGTTGAGTTAATGGGCGGATGAGTTCGAGAGTATGGGTTAAATAAGCTGAATCACCGACACGTGAAGCACTCAACATTAGTGCATTAATGGTCATAAAAAGTCCTTTGGTATTTTGTTTTTGATAGTTTATCAAAAATTAATCATTACCGACAATTAGTTGGTTTTTGTCGTTTTTATTCAGTTTGGTTTAATAATATCTGCCTAAAATCTGCTCGCTAGAGATTCAAGAGTATGTTTAATCCGCCTATATAAGAAGGATAAATATTTTTTAATATAACTAAGCTTGAATTTTAGATTTATTGACATATTATGTCTTTAGTAACAACTGAAAATCGGCACTTTCGCCATACAGGAGCTTAAATGAAGCGTATATTTTTGTTGATCGCAACCAACTTTGCCATCTTACTGGTTGCCTCAATTGTAATGTCTATTCTTGGTGTTAATACCTCAACGATGGGTGGACTGTTAGTATTTGCTGCCATTTTTGGTTTTGGTGGTGCGTTTATCAGTTTAGCCATTTCAAAATGGATGGCGAAGAAAACCATGGGCTGTGAAGTTATTACTCAACCACGTGACAGTATGGAACGTTGGTTAGTTGAAACGGTTGCACGCCAAGCTGAAAAGTCTGGAATTAAGATGCCTGAAGTGGCAATTTACCAGTCACCAGAGATGAACGCATTTGCAACGGGTCCAAGTAAAAATAATGCCCTTGTTGCTGTGAGTTCTGGTTTGCTTTATGGCATGACTCAAGACGAAATTGAAGGCGTTCTCGCTCATGAAGTCAGTCATGTCGCTAACGGTGACATGGTGACCTTAACCTTAATTCAAGGTGTGGTGAATACCTTTGTTATTTTTGCAGCACGTGTTGTTGCTGGCATTATTAATAATTTTGTTTCCAGTAATGACGAAGAAGGTCAAGGCCTAGGTATGTTCGCCTACATGGCTGTAGTATTTGCACTTGATATGCTATTCGGTATTTTGGCATCGATTATCGTAGCTTACTTTTCACGTATTCGTGAGTTTAAGGCTGATGAAGGCGCCGCGCGTTTAGCAGGCAAAAATAAAATGATTGCCGCATTAGAACGTTTACGTCAAGGGCCTGAATCTGGCGCTATGCCAGCACAAATGTCAGCCTTTGGTATCAATGGCAAACGTTCAATGGCTGAGTTATTGATGAGCCATCCGCCATTAGAAAAGCGCATTGCTGCTTTAAAAAATAGCTAGCACTCAGGAGTTTACGGTCACACTGACGGTAACTAATCCCACAAAGGAGTCTTTTGGCTCCTTTTTTGTTTTTGTGTAATATTATGATTGAATCTGAGTTGTTAATCAGGTAGTTATAGTGTCCTTATAGTATTAATCGCTCGAATCGATTGCATTGGTTGTTTAATTACAGCTAATAAGGCCGATTCTGATATAATCTGACTTGGCACTAATGCTAATAAGAATACTCATAATAGTACCCATAAGATTTGGTTTATCAAAGCTTACTCAATAAGCACTATTCAGGAAGGTGGTATGCTGAAAAAAGCTATTTCTCCAGCACAATTAAGAGAATGGCAGCTAGAAATAAATGATATTTCTGCCGAGTTTCGTCTTACAATCATGTTTTACCATGTCAATTCTGATAACAGTATTGAAGCTATTTGTACAAGTCAAAATATTGATGAAATGACTCAGCGACAACATGACGCTAGCGTGTTAGAACATCTTAAAGCAACACCCCCTAATAGCGTAAAAGAAGTAGACCAACACACTAGTGTTTATCATCAGCTTATTCGTTCACCTCAAGGTCATATCATCGGTGTGATCAGCTTTAGTGCCAATAACATCGAACCGACTCAGGCGACTTTATTTCAACCTTTATCTGCGATGCAAGCGCGCATAGCGGATATGTTAACTAATGCCATTCGCTATTATATAAGCTCCTTAACCGTTGATTTAAATATCACAGAGTCAGTGTCCCCAGGTGTTGATTTACAGTCTTTTATTGATGCTTTTGATGAACATGTTTGGGTTAAGGATGCTAGCGGGCAATATGTTGCCTGTAATAAAAGTGTTGAACGAGCTTGGCGAAAATCTAAAGAGCAAATTGTCGGTAAAACTGACGTTGATCTTTTTGACCAACGCACCGCCGAAGAATTTATTGAGGGCGATAAATTAGCCATTAATAACGGCGCAACGGTAGTGGTTTCTGAATGCGAAGAATTCGACATTAATTTTAACAAAGTGTGGCTCGAAACCATCAAGGCTCCGATCCTTAATGCCCAAGGCCATTTGGTCGGTGTCATCGGCATGACTCGTAATATAGCCAAACATAAAGAGGCAGAAGAACAGTTAACGTTAGCCGCAAACGTGTTTCAAAATGCGGTCGAGGGAGTCGTTATAACTGACCGTGATGGTAATATTACTGAAATTAACCAAGCGTTTACTGATATCACCGGTTATAGCCGTGAAGAGGTAATAGGTCAAAACCCTAGAATACTCAGTTCGGGACGTCACCCAAAAAGCTTCTTTGAACGTTTGTGGAATACCTTGCTTGTTCAAGGTAAATGGCATGGTGAAATTTGGAATCGTCGTAAATATGGGGCTATTTTTCCGCAAGCTATTACAATCAGTGCGGTATTTGATAAACAAAATATCATTCAGTATTACGTTGCAGTGTTTGCCGATATTTCAGCGCAGAAACAAAATGAAGAAAAACTCAAAAACTTAGCTTATTTTGACCCCCTGACACAATTGCCTAATCGGATGCAATTTATGTCACTGCTACAGCAAGAGGTTAATCACTCTCACAGGGCCAAAAAACAGTTGGCTATTGTGTTTTTAGATATCGATTTTTTTAAGCACATTAATGACAGTTTAGGTCATGTTATTGGCGATGAAGTTTTAGTTGAATTGGCCAATCGTTTATCTTATGCATTATCTGATTTTGACGCATTAGCACGCTTAAGTGGCGATGAGTTTGTGGTTATGTTGCCTAGCATCACGGGCACTGATTCTGTTACCTCTTCGGTAGACCGTATTCGAAGTGTGTTTGAACTGCCATTTATTCTCGATAATTCCCAATCTGTTCGTCTTACTGCCAGTATGGGGGTGGCGATATACCCAAGTGATGGTGATGATCATGACAGCTTATTGCGTAATGCTGATGCTGCAATGCACCGTGCAAAATTAGATGGGCGAAACAATTATGCCTTTTATACTGAGTCAATGACCAAACAGGCTGTGGCGCAATTAAAACTGCAAACAGCATTGCACCAAGCGCTGGTGAATGAAGATTTTTATTTAGTTTATCAACCGAAGTTGAAACTGTCTGATCTGACACCCTGTGGCTTTGAAGCGCTAATTCGTTGGCATGACCCTGTCTTTGGTAATATTTCTCCGGCAGAGTTTATTCCATTAGCTGAGAAGATTGGCTTGATTTGGGATATTGGTTTATGGGTATTAAAGGCAGCCTGCCTGCAAGGGGTTGAATGGCTAACTCAAGGTAAAATGTTTGAGCGTATTTCAGTTAATGTGGCTAGCTTACAGCTGCAAAGAAATGATTTTGTCGATAAAGTGCGATCCATTTTATTAGAAACCGGATTACCTGCCAAACATTTGGAATTAGAAGTAACCGAGTCTTGTATGATGATCGATCCCGATGCGATTATTCATGATTTGAAATTATTAGGTGCTATGGGAATTGCCTTGAGCATCGATGACTTTGGTACCGGTTATTCTTCACTCAATTATCTGAAAAAGTTACCGATTGATACGTTGAAAATCGATCAGTCGTTTGTGCGTGATATCCCTCATGATGCTAATAACACCGTCATTGCAAAGGCTGTTATTGCACTTGGGCATGCACTGAATTTGCAGATTATTGCTGAAGGAGTAGAAACCGTCGATCAAGCAGATTTTCTGCGGCTCAATGGCTGTGATTTTGCTCAAGGATATTTGTACAGCAAACCGCAATTGCCACAAGATCTTAACGAGTTTTTACCTATGATCCGTAACAGCATTAACCTGCCCACTGAAATTAACTTAAAGTAAATAAAATAGCAGCTTACACAATATGCAAGCTGCTTTTATATCACCATTACGACTTTTTAGTACTGTATTAAGCGTAAATATCTACGTTCACAGAGGTTGAATTACTGTTAGCCGTTTCGGTGTTATCACCATTATAAATACTGCTCAACGCCTCAAAGAAAATACTGCCGATGTCCTCGTCAGATAAGCCTTCTGTAAGTGGTTTTAATTCATCCAACATAGACTTCAACGACTCTTGCTGCTCGTCGGTCAATGATGACAACATGTCAGTTGTTAATTGCTGTTGATCATCAGACAAGGTCGACACCGCTGTATCTAACCCAGGCGGTACACCGCCTTTTGGTGGTGGCGGACCATCAGGACGCGGAGGTCTTTGGGTGTTCTCGGCCGATGTCATTTGCATCGAATTGTTACCACTAGTCACTTGCATATTTACTCCTTAAGCATTGATTATTAATTATTTTAGGCAAGAATACCCCTTAACCACACGAGTGTTATTTGCGTTGTTTTGGCGGTTGTTTCATATCGTCAGGACCATTGGCGGGTACAGCGACAAGCTCGCCATCGATAATTTGACAGCTTGCTTCAAGAGTGTCGCCACGGGGGGTGTCAAAACTAACCTGATCATTTTCAGCACTGTTAGCACACGCTTCAACAGCTTCTTTAGGTGGTTTTCTATCATGTGGGTTAGCATTAGCACCGACAGATACTAATAACATAAAGCTAAGTAGACCAATACTGATTGGCTTAAGAGTCATGGTGACACTCCTTGGTTAGGTAACTCATGGCAATATAACCTAACAATGTGGAGTAATTGTGCAGAATTGGAGGAGATTTTTATCAGTTATTTATCGCGACTAGTTTGTGCGTATATAGCTGGTTATAATGTCTTTTATGAAAATATCTCAAAAGCTTTTCTTAGCCTTCGTTGGCCTTACCAGTATTGTACTTATCGCCACGTTATCATTAGCGAGGTGGAGTTTTGACCAAGGTTTTTAGACTACATCAACGGATTAGAACAAGAGCGTCTACAGTATTTATCGAATGAACTATTGGCACTTTATGCGGCTAATCCGGTATCACAAACTGATCCATCAGTAATGACAGAGCAACAATCTACACGAGTGTGGCAGTCTATTAATCAAAAAGCATTAACACAAGCCATTGCGCTTCATGCGCCACGTCCACAAAAATATCGTCCAGACGGCAGCGCAATGCCCCCCCCAAGACCGATTGGTGATAATCCTCCTCTAGGACCGGGATCACAATTAGGTCCTCCTAGACGACGGCCTCCGTTTGCTTCACCACCTTCTGGTCCACCGACAGGGTTATATTCAGCAGCGCAACAATTTATCGTCGGCGCCGACATTGACCATGCGGACGTTCTCATTAGCTTACCGCTAATATTTGATGATCAGGTCGTCGGTTATTTATACAGCAGCCCTATTAGAGACATTGAATCTTCTTCGGCTACGGCATTTTCTCAGCAACAACGCTGGACCAGTATGGGAATTGGTTTATTGTGTTTACTGCTTGCGAGTGCGATTGCTTGGTGGTTATCTCGTTTTCTGCTTGTTCCTGTAAAGCAAGTTATGCTGGGCGTGTCATATTTATCTCAGGGTAATTATGATCAACGTTTATCGCCTCAGCGCACCGATGAATTAGGCCAACTAATGGCCAATATTGATCATCTGGCGCTGACATTATCTAAAAATCGTAGTGCCAAAAATCGTTGGTTAGCGGACATTTCGCACGAATTGCGTACCCCTTTGAGTATTTTATGCGGTGAAATTGATGCGATTAAAGCGGGGATTAGAACATTTAATCACATTCAGTTAATCTCACTTGAACAAGAAGTGCTGCGTATGAAGTACTTAGTCGATGATTTGTATGAACTATCTTTATCTGATGTTGGTGGATTACGTTATCATTTCCAGCGGGTGAACGTCAGTGAATCACTACAAAGCACGCTTAATAGTATGGCTACCAGCCTACAAGATAAAGGCCTAACGCTACAAAGTAAGCTCCAGCCTGAGGTGTATTTATCTGCCGATATGCTTCGTCTTGAACAGCTATTTATTAATTTATTAATGAACTCTATGGCTTACACAGACAGTCCTGGGGTAATTGATGTGCGATTATCACAACAAAATAAAACGATGATATTAACCATTAATGACACCAAGCCCAGTGCCAGCATTGAAGAGTGTGAACACCTGTTTGAGCCATTATATCGCCAAGACAGTGCCCGCACACGCCGTGGTAGTGGTGCAGGTCTTGGTTTAACCATCTGTAAGAATATTGTCGAAGCGCATGATGGCACCATTAAGGCCATCCCATCACCACAGGGTGGACTTTGTATTGAAGTACAATTACCTATGCACAGGGAATCATTATGAGTGGACATGTTCATCAACAACCCTTGACCATATTAGTGGTGGAGGACGAGCCTAAAATAGCGCAGATTTTAGTCGACTTTTTAACCCTTGAAGGTTTTAACACCTTGGTACAACACGATGGTCGTGAAGTGATTGAAACGGTTAAGTCTCAACAAATTGACTTTATGATTTTAGATCTGATGTTGCCCTATAAAGACGGTTTAACCATTTGCCGTGAGTTGAGGCAATTTTCAATGCTGCCAGTATTAATGTTAACGGCGCGGGTAGATGAAATTGAACGCTTAATGGGCTTAGATATTGGAGCAGACGATTATGTGTGTAAACCATTTTCGGCTAGGGAAGTCGTCGCTCGGGTCAAAACGATTTTAAGACGAGTTGAAAATACCCATGGCAGTCAAAGTGAACAGATTATTCGTTATAAATATCTGCAGATCAATATCGAACGTTTTAAATGTCAGGTCGACCAACAAGAGATTGAATTAACACCGGTTGAATTTAGATTACTGCACACTTTGCTAAAAAGACCCGGTGTAGTGCACTCTCGCGACAGCCTAATGCAAGTTTGCTATGTTGACGATCGTATTGTCAGCTCGCGTACCATAGATAGTCATGTCAAAAATCTACGTCATAAGTTGGCCCAAGCTAGTCAACAAAAAGAACTATTACATTCAATTTATGGGGTAGGCTATAAGGTGGAATGAGCTGGTAAATAATACCAGCGCATGTGGCTGGCTCGAGGCATGCTGAGCGTGTGGTAAGTCCGTTTGGCTATGATGAATATAGCTTGTTTACTGCTCAGTATTATTGATAAACGGCCTGGAATTGTCGACATAAAACGCCCTCAATCTGCCCCGTTTTTTCGAACATCTCTATCTGCCATGCCCATAGCGGTGGGCTTTGACAAGCAACAGTGGTATGCCTTCACTTATGACGCTTAGTTTACTGGTGCTATTTATGTTGGGCCGTTAAGAGCTATCATAACTTGGTACTATCTGTGCGCTACAACGCCTTATTCATCAGTTAACTCGGTTTAGCAAATGCTTAACTGAGATCATTAACGCTCCACTTTCCGCTTCTTCGGTAGTCATCTGATTATTAAAATATTATTGAGTCGACTTACTTTTATTTATTATATCTACAAGGATATTTGCTCGCTCATCGCTTCGCTTTTGTTTGACATGGCATTGAAATAATTCGCGGTATCAATGCGGTCTCATTTTGATCTCATTTGGGTCTTATTTTGACATCGAACACACTGACGAGACATTGATTTAGGCGATCGGCAGTAGAGCATCGGTATTTAACTATTGGTATTAGCGCAATTGGTTGTAGACTAAGAGTTGATAGTCGGACCAAAGTGGATCAGGTAAGATAGTGCTTCCACTGGCATGTGCTATTTGGAATACATTTATACTGAGGTGGACTGTTTTTCTGCCTAGGAGCATTAATGCAACTGTTTGTAAAAGATTTAACTGTTATTGATTTTTCTTATCTTTGCCCCATTCGCGGCATGGTAGGTGAAAGCTGGATTGTCGATGTGCTATTAGATGGCGGCTTAGATGAGCAAAATATGGTGCTCGACTTTGCCAAAGTCAAGCGTACCATCAAAAACACCATCGATGATGTTGCCGATCATCGTTTGTTAATCCCTACTGCTTGCAGCGAAGTGCGCTGGCAGCAAAAGGGCGACCGAGTATGGATGGACTTTAGCAGCCAAAAAGGTGATATCCACCTGGCGTGTCCATCACAAGCTTTTGCACTGATCCCAACCGAAGTTATCGACTATGAAAGTGTTAATGACTTTTTGAAAAAAGCCTTACGTGAAGTGTTGCCAGAAAATGTCCAAGGTATCAGCCTGACATTACGCCACGAAGCACTTGATACGCCGTTTTATCATTACAGTCATGGTCTACGTAAACATGACGGTAATTGTCAGCGTATTGCTCATGGTCATCGGAGCCCTGTAACGGTATTTGAAAATGGCATCGCGACACCTAAATGGGACCACTATTGGGCTGAACGTTGGCAAGATATTTACCTTGGCACCGAAGAAGACTTAGTGTCTATCAAAACACTTCATTTGTCTAAGCAAACGAAAGTCAGCGACGAAACGCATTTTGGTTTTCACTATGTTGCCCCTCAAGGTGATTTTCAATTAGCGATTCCTAAGCATTGTTGTGACTTAATTCCCCATGACACCACCGTCGAGTTATTGGCTGAATACATGGCTAAAACATTGTCGAGTAAAGAGCCCGAAAGTCATTTTAAAGTCATCGCTTTCGAAGGTATTGGCAAAGGAGCCATTGCAGTAAGAGGTTAATCAAGTATTATTAATGGGCTGCCATACGGTAGCCCTTTTTTTATGTTTTTTGTCGCAATTAACAAGGAATGCATTTCGATTATGTTATTAAAAAAGACACTTTTACAATCGATTTCAACGGCCGCAATGCTGGTGATCAGTCTATGCGGACTCAGTACTAACGCTGCTGCAGCGGTGACATTTCAAGGTCAGTTTGAACAAGGTGCACTAGTGCGCGGCGCCGTGCCAGCAGGCAGTAAAATTTTACTTAATGGCCAACCGGTAAAAATCACCCCAAATGGTCAATTTGCCATTGGGTTTGATAGAGATGCGAAAGCAGAGCAAGTGTTTAAAGTCATTTACCCAGACGGATTAACCGAAATTAAACCGCTAAAAATTGCCGCGAGGCAGTACAAAATTGATCGGGTCACTGGCATTAGCCAAAAAATAATGAAACCCGATCCTGTCGCCCAAAAAAGGGCGGCTAAAGATGCCAAACAGACTCGCGCCGCCAGAGGCTTATTCAGTCAGCAACAGGCATTTATGCAGCCCTTTATTTGGCCAGTTACGGGCAGAATTTCAGGCGTTTATGGCAGCCAACGGGTATATAACGACGTTCCCGGTAACCCACATTTTGGTGTTGATGTTGCACGTCCAACAGGCACGGTCGTCGTCGCGCCAGCAGACGGCGTTATTACCTTAGCCGAGCCTGATATGTTCTATTCTGGTGGCACTGTGATTATCGATCACGGTTATGGGATTAATTCAACATTTTTGCACTTAAGTAAATTGTATTTAACCGTCGGTGACAAAGTTGTGCAGGGCGATAAAGTTGCTGAAATTGGCGCAACCGGTCGTGTTACGGGTCCGCATTTAGATTGGCGCTTAAATTGGTTCCAAATGCGCCTAGATCCAGTGTCAATAGTGCCGTCAATGGCCAGCGTGTTGGCAGCGGAGAAAGCGGCAAAATAGTTTTTAGCTTATATTTTATCGTTCCGGTAATGCGATTAAGTTGGAAGAGTTTGTTTATGTTTACATTTTTTTGAACTATAGCTGGCGCGATTTTCGGTTTAAATGAACCACTCTGGACGTCAATAGACGATAACGGTAGTTATTTGGCCACATCAGTCTGGTTATATTTTAATGTTACCTCTAGTTACCGACATAGATAGCACGAGTCAATCGTTACATTATAAAGCACAAAGGGTCTTGGCATGATCAAACGAGTTGGCAATACCAACATTGAACTGAAACACAAAGCGACATGTCATTGTGGTGCGGTTGAACTTGAACTCACTTTACCAAACGGCATCGAAAACCCGAGACGCTGTGATTGTTCAATTTGTCGTAGAAAAGGTGCCATTGTTGCTTCGGTTAAACTCGATGGAATTCGAGTGGTAAAAGGCCAAGATGTGCTTAAGCTATATCAATTTAATACCAACACCGCGAAACACTTCTTCTGTTCTCTCTGTGGTATCTATACCCATCATCAACGACGCTCAAACCCGAGCGAATATGGCTTTAACATTGGCTGTTTAGACGGCGTAAATCCATTTGATTTAGGTAACGTGGTGACTGGCGATGGTGTCAATCACCCAACCGATCGGACTGCTTAACAACAAGTAAAAATTGACCAACAATAATCGTGGGTGTCACATTCATTTGTTCGCATAAGACGTTTTCCCAGCCAATAGCTGCCGACGTACAAAGCTCAGTCAAGTAAGGGTGCCGCTCGCAATGTCATGCATATAATTAAGAACACAAAGAGATTGAGCCACTAGGTCGCTGGTGTTGTCAGAAGAGTGAAATGGGACGGTTAAGGTTTATGGTCAATATAATGAGATTAAGACTATAACTGAAGATGTTTAAGCATGGATCTACATTGAGGTTATCGGGATCATTTCGATTACAGTTGACCAGATCATACGGCTCAATCTTATTAGCAATGTTGCTATTTATGTGCTGGAATAATAAAAGGCTATCGCAATGAATGATGAAAGCAGCTATGTTGTTGATTATAAGAATGGGTGGCTTAGTTTAGTTGTTAGATTATAAGAACGGGTGACTTAGTTTAGTTGTTAGTTTCGCTGTTATGTTTATTAGCTAGTTATGGAGAATATATTATGAGTAAACCAATACGTGCTTCAGATACCCCCTATGCAGTCGAGGTAGAAGCGGGTAAAAATTATTTTTGGTGTTCATGTGGGGAAAGTAAAAAACAGCCTTTTTGTGATGGTTCTCATAAAGGTTCTGAATTTACACCAGTGAAATTTACTGCCAAAGAGTCTGATAAAGTGTTCTTTTGTGGCTGTAAATCAACAAGAACTCAGCCAATGTGTGATGGCAGCCATAAACAAACATAACATCAACTGGGAAATCACTCGCGGGGCGGGGCCAAAACGCGGGAGTTTTCCAGTGATATTAACATTAAATCTGCGCGGACATTTCAGCACTTGCGGCAGTGGCAATTAAGCGATTATCCATATGTGGCGTTGTTGCGCTGTTAATTTAAGACGACATTAACTGTTCGCTATCTGTTTTAGCATGTCTAATGCAACGGCTTCGGCAATACTGATGCCGTCGATACCCGCCGATAAAATGCCGCCTGCATAACCGGCACCTTCACCTGCAGGGTACAAACCTTTGGTATTAAGACTTTGATAATCTGCGCCACGTTTAATTTGCACTGGTGAAGAGGTACGCGTTTCAACGCCCGTTAACATGGCATCTTTACTGTCAAAACCTCGAATTTTCTTACCGAATGCGGGAATGGCTTCGCGGATCGCATCGATGGCGAATTGGGGTAATGCATCGCTTAAATCAGTCATTTTTACATTGGGTTTATAAGATGGCTCAACATTTTCAAACGGTTTACCCACCCCCGCGGCTAAAAAGTCGCCTACCATTTGCGCAGGTGCATCATAATTACTGCCGCCCATAACATAGGCATTGCGTTCCAACTTACGTTGCAGTGCGATCCCTTGCAGTGGATCGTTATCAAAATCGCTTGGGTCTATCCCCACCACAATGGCACTGTTGGCATTACGTTCACTACGCGAATATTGGCTCATACCGTTAGTGACTACCGCATGCTCTTCTGACGTTGCCGCCACAACCACACCACCAGGGCACATACAAAAGCTGTACACACTGCGACCACTTTTACAATGATGGACCAACTTGTAATCTGCAGCACCTAACATTGGGTGGCCTGCGTTACTGCCAAAGCGGTCTTTATCTATCATGTCTTGTTTGTGTTCAATACGAAAACCAATCGAAAATGACTGCGCCTGCATATACACGCCTTTATCATGCAACATTTGGAATGTATCACGGGCACTGTGGCCAATCGCAGCAATGACATGTTTAGAATGCAGCACTTCGCCATTTCTAAGTGTGACACCCGTCACCTGACGATCGCTAATATTGATTTCATCGACACGGGTTTCAAAGCGAACTTCACCGCCTAATCGGATGATTTCACTACGCATTTTTTCCACCATAGTCACCAGCTTAAAGGTACCAATGTGTGGTTTGCTGACATAAATGATTTCAGCCGGTGCGCCCGCGGCAACAAATTCTTGTTTTACTTTTAAGCCTTTAAAACCAGGGTCTTTGACTTGACTGTATAACTTACCATCAGAGAATGTGCCCGCACCACCTTCACCAAATTGCACATTGGATTCGGTGTTTAGCTCACTGGTACGCCAAAAACGGAAGGTATCTTTAGCGCGTTCGTGCACTGATTTACCGCGCTCTAAAATAATGGGCTTAAAGCCCATTTGCGCCAATATAAGTCCGACAAACAAGCCACATGGTCCCATACCTATCACCAATGGGCGCTCCGTTAACCCTTCTGGAGCACAAGCAACATACTTATAATCGGTATCTGGTGAAACACGGATGTTGTGATCATTAACAAGCGACGCCAATAACGCCACTTCGTCTACATTGGTTAAGCTCACATCCAATGTATAAATTAACCAAATTAAATTCTTTTTACGGGCATCGTAGCCACGCTTAAACACATGTATGTCAACCAGCTGCTCCGCGGAGATAGATAGCTTTTGCAATACCACATCTTGCAGCGCATCTTCATTATGGTCGAGAGGCAATTGTACTTGGTTTAAACGGATCATGATTTACCTAAAAAAGAGACTTAAAAAACAGCGCATAGTTTACGTGATTTAGCTCTAAAATGAAATTATCTATCGATGTCATATGCCATTTAGGCTGCGATTGGCGAACGCTCATCATCGCTACTGGACAGGTTAAAGGGTGTTTTTAACATTTCTTGCGCCGATTGGTTAATTAAGCGGCCAATTTTAGGCCTTTATTTTCGTCACTATCAGGATGTCGTTTAACTGCCCCAATCGTTGTCCTGTCAATAACATCATTAACAACATGCTATATAGCTAGATTATATTTATGTCTTGGGTAAGCCCTGTCAATAAAAGGGATCTCACGCCTGTTGTGTATTATTGAACTAAACTTAGGTAAACCGACAACCATTGGCCAAAAGGGCTTATGATGATTATTACCCGATGAATAGTGAGCCCCCCAAAGCACCTTTGGGCATTTTCCCCCGTTCCTGGAGTGAGCAGCGGGCCGGTCGAATCCCCGGTAATATTCCGATATGGGTGGGGATCCTATCTGAACTCACCGAATTTGGCATTTTTTTCGTCGCTTATTTTATTGCCAAATACCATTACCCAGAAGTTTTTTCTCAAGGCCCCCAAAGTGTAAGTACCCTCGCGGGGGTAACAAACACATTGATATTACTTTCAAGTAGTTACTTTATTGCAAAAGCCATGATCAATATTCGGTTAGACAATCGAGCCAAGTGTGAAGTCTATCTGTGGCTCACTCTGGCTTGTGGTTGCTTGTACCTATTGGTGAAATCGGGCGAATTCTATTGGAATCATCAGCAGGGTTTTCGAACCAGTAGCAGTGAGTTTTTTACTGTTTATTACTATATGACTTTTAATCATTTCCTCCATGTGGGTTGGGCTGCATGCGCGGTTTTATGGGTGATTTTTCGTGTGCGCAGAGGAGCCTATTCAGCGAAACAACATTCAGGTCTAGAAGCATTAGCCATGTACTGGCACATGATTGACTTGATGTGGATCCTTATTTTTCCACTCTTGTATGTTCTAAGGTAGGCCATGATGAAATTTTTTGGAAAAATGGAGTATTGCTGGTGGGCGCTGATTGGAATAACGCTATTTAATACGTTTTTGGGTGAAAAATTTAACTCTTCAGCGCTGGTTAGCATCTTGGTTGCATTGACCGTGATGTGTAAGGGATTAATGATCATCGATCATTTTATGGAGTTGCGTCATGCCCATCGATACTTGCGATTATTGATGCGAGCTTATCTTATTTTCTTCCCATCCTTGATTATGGTGACGACTTTATTATGAATCAACTTTGTTATTAACCAATAGCGATGGGAGTTTTTCAGCCAAAATGTTAATAAATGCTATATTTAAATAGCTTTCTTTTCGAGTAGTGTCGAATACTAGGGACCCATATGACCTTATCAACTACCACTGCAATTGCTATCAATGAACAGATATTTTATCAGCAGCAAGACAACGAAATACAACTGTTCGAGTACGCGTTTTCTCATCAACTGCCATTGTTAATTAAAGGGCCTACGGGCTGTGGTAAAACGCGCTTTGTAGCTCATATGGCGGAGAAACTAGGCAGACCTTTATACACTGTGGCATGTCATGATGACTTAACTGCCGCGGATTTAGTGGGACGTCATTTGATTGGTCCAAAGGGTACCTATTGGCAAGACGGACCGTTAACGAGGGCGGTGAGAGAAGGCGGTATTTGTTATCTTGATGAAATCGTCGAGGCACGTAAAGATACCACAGTGGTATTGCACCCACTTGCCGATGATCGTCGCATATTACCGATCGAACGAACCGGAGAAGAACTCTCTGCAGCACAAGGTTTTATGCTGGTGGTGTCCTATAACCCTGGTTATCAAAATATTCTTAAAGGAATGAAGGCGAGTACTCGGCAGCGCTTTGTCGCATTGCGGCTTGGCTATCCAAATCCTCAGCTCGAGATCCAAATACTGATGACGGAATGTCAAATAGATCAAGATTTAGCGGGTAAACTGATTGAATTGGCCGGGTCACTGCGCAGACTGGACTGTGACTTAGATGAAGTGGCTTCTACGCGCTTATTAATTTATGCGGCGCGAATGATATCCAGTGGTATGTCGCCACTGGCCGCGTGTCGCAGTTGCCTTGCGGAGCCATTGTCTGATGATCTCAGTACCGTTGAAGCGCTCATGGATGTCGCGCGCCTGTATTTTGATTGATAATGCCCTTGCAGATGAAAAGTCATAATATGGTCAATACCGGATCCAATCAGGTACCAACCGGTGATGTCGCGGGTGTGACATCAAGCCAGCGGCCACATTTGCCGGGTGATTTGGCAATGTGGTTTTTCATTTTGGCAGAGCTAACGGTATTCGCTATTTTTATTATTGGTTTTGCAGTAACACGGCAGCTGTATCCCGATATGTTTCAACAGGGACAAACCTACCTGCATCCCGTCGCCGGTGGGATTAACACCATTGCGTTAATTTCCAGTAGTTGTTTGGTCGCCCTCAGCTTAAATGCGGTAAAGCATTCACGCCAAGATTATGCTGCGGCGCTATTGGGCGGTGCGTTACTCACGGCGGGAGTCTATTTAGCGGTAAAGTCATGGGAGTATAACGAGCTGATCCAACAAGGATTTGGTTTGTCGACCAATACCTATTTTACCTTGTATTTTTTTATCACAGCATTCCACTTTATGCACGTCATTCTCGGAATGATTATCTTGGGCTCCATGGCATACAAAACAACAAGAGGAGCCTATCAGGGCAAGAGCCTTTCGGGTTTTGAGTCAGGAGCTTGTTATTGGCATATGGTAGACCTCGTGTGGATCATTATTTTCCCGCTGTTGTACGTCATTAATTAATCATAACTAATCATAACTAGGCTAATGTGAGGCTGCAAAATATGAACAATCATCAAGGTCTCATTCTTCGGGTATATCTCTATCTGATTATCCTGACTGCCGCTTCTGCTTATGTGGGCAGTGTTGCGCTGGGCGCAAGTAATGCCTGGTTGCAAGGTGTAGAAGATATTGTGTTAGCTAGCATTCTGCTGGTGACCTTGATAAAGGGACTACTGATTGTTGATGTCTATATGGAATTGAAACCGGCGCCAGCATTGTGGCGCAACTTATTACGGGCTTATGTTACCTTGCTCCCGATAGGTATTGGATTGATTTACTATTTATTTTGAGTGCCCAGTGGTTCACTCTTGAATCTCATATTAATATAACTAACAATATGATTAATAAATTTTTAATGAGTTTTTAATAAGTTATTTAATAATATCTGCATTACTTGTTGATGTCTTTTCGCCATAACATGAACAACTAAACTTGTTTGTAGCCCATTTTATTACCCGCCCACGCCCGCACTAACATCCATACCGCAATCAAAATAAAGAAGGCATGCACAGAGATAAAATAGGTAATCACAAATACCCAAGTCATGCCCGAATTGAAGCCTCCAAATAAAATCATCAGTGCACTTACCAGTATTAATGCCGTTGCAGCGGCTAAATTAAGCTTGATGGCAAAATTGAGGTGATAAGCGGAAAACGAGTCGGAAGCAAATTGATTGATTTTGCTAAGCAGCACGATAAACGATAGCAGGGGTAAAAAGGTGAGATTGAGCAGAGACCACAAGGCGATTGCAGACGCTTGTTTTATTTGTTTTTGATCGTATTTATTTAGTTTCATGTTTACATACCTGCCTGCGGTTATCTGGGTAAATAAATGATCATCAGTAAGCAAAATAACGCAATGAATACAAAAGCCCATAAAAAAACTCTGGTTTTATAGACACGGCTACTAGGGTGCGCTTTTGGTAAAGCCATACCACAGTGGCAACAGACCGGCACGGGATCGGTCAAATACCTCGCCGTTTTACTATCAAGTGTATTTTCAGTCTGGCAATACAAACAGGGAACTTTTTCAATCATTTAGGTCTCCTTTGCTCAATAAAGTCTAGTAAGAAAATTGGGTGAGCTGATGATACAAGTGTGGCAATTTTGTCGGTAACTGGCTTGGGTCAAAGATAACGCTGAAGCCATTATGGCCAAAAATATAAGGCAGGTATTGGTCAGCCTTTTGATCTATGGTGATACAAAATGGAATGAGTCCAAGGCGGCGGGCAGCAATAATCGCTTGCTTGGTATCTTCAATGCCATATCGACCTTCGTAATTATCGATATCATTCGGCTTGCCATCAGTCAAAATAAGCAGCAACTTTCGGTGATGAGTTTGTTCCGCCAAAATATTGCTCGCTTGGCGGATGGCAGCACCCATTCGGGTATAAAAGCCTGGCCGCAAACTTAGGATCCTGCCACGAATATGATCATTGTAGGGTTCGGCAAAGTTCTTTAATAGTGTAAACCTAACGTGATGGCGCTTTACCGATGAGAAACCATACAGTGCAAATTGATCGCCCACAGCCGCCAAAGCTTCACTGAATAGCAGCATGCTGTCCTTGATGACATCAATGACCCTAAGTTGGTTATTGATGTAGGCATCTGTCGACATAGACAGATCCGAGAGTAACAAGCAGCTTATGTCACGCTGGCAGTTCTGAAACCTAAGGTAGAGTCCAGTTTCTTGCGCCATAGAGGTCTGACTTTCAATATGGAAATCCAACCAAGCGGTTAAATCAATTTCATCTCCGCTCGGCTGAGATTTTTGCCAGTTTTTAATACTTTGCAGTTGCTGGAATTGTTGGCGGATCTTTTTGGCAGCTGAGTCTAATGACCGCGGCAATGGCTGCGGCTTACTGTCGCGGGGCAACATAGGTTGTAATAGACAACGCTCAGCCACCAGTTGATTCGATTTGTAATTCCACTCTGGCAGCGTAATGCCTTTCCCTAAGGGCAAGTCATCCTCAATTGCAGAAGGTAAGTCGAGATCTATTTTAAGCTTGGCGGTTTTTTGCTTTGAGCCCTTTGCCACCGTAATAATATCAAGGTCTTCAGCCACTCTTTGGGCATCATCGTCCTCGGTGTCGTCCTCTGCGCGATTCACCCTAGAAAACTCGCTCCACGAGAACAAGTTTTCTAAGCGAAAAACCATCAGACTGTCTTTGGTGTCATCTTCTTCTATTCGCTGTGATTTTTTTCTAGCCTGTACGCTTTGCTGCTTAGTTGCCGCGGATGAACCTTGCTCTTCTTGGCAATCAATATCTGCCGCGCTAAAGGGGTTATCTTTGACGTTTTCATTAGGGTACAACCAGATATAAATGGCTTGAGGTGCATAGTGTGCGACCGGAAATTCAATAATAGATCCAGGGTGGGTTATTGCTTGGATCACTGCCCGTTCGAGCGGTTGTAAGGATTTAGGCAATGCTTCAACAGGAACTCGTTGCTTGAGTATTGCTGTCACCAGTCGTTGATAACGAGGCCTTAGCGCGGGGCATTTATTGAGTACTTTGGCTACGACAGCTTGATTGTCTCTGGCCCAGTGGGTGAACTGCTCTGGGTAATGCGGGGCAATGGCAGCAAGCCAGAGGTAGAGTTCTTTATTGAGTTGTGGTGTATCAAAAATAGCGATGGATTGCGGCAGACGAAGGCTGGTTTCGTCTTGCCAAGCAAGGCTGACTTGTTGTTTGGCGCCAGAAATTTTATCGATAAAATTTCTATGAGCATAATAATCACGCGGCACTGCGGCTTCGACGCGTTTTGTCGGTGAGCCTCCTAGTGCGCGAAAAATCACCCCAACGGATTTCTTGATATCATCAAATTGAACTCGGGCATGATCAAATTCAGTGTTGCTCTTTTGCACAATGAACTTATGCCAAATACTTCCCACCCATTCTTCCATTTTAGTTTATGTGCCTCCATGGTGATAAAAATAGGGGGGAACTAGCGGCAATAACGACTCCGCGATAACTCTATTCGATTAAAGCAGTCCATTGTTCAGTTCGCTATTTAGCGACCTTTCTATCGACAATAAAGTTACACATATAGGTTATTAAGCCGATCAAAAATATGACCCCCGTCGCTTCTCGTGCCCAATAGAAAATTGATAATTTATCTTGGGTTTCCATAAAGCTGAGTGCTTCGCCGCTTTCAGGTAAACGTTGTAACCAGATCTGCAATATCCCAGCTCCAGTTAAGAACAGCGTAATGAAGACCATGGCAACCGTCATTAGCCAGAATCCCCACATTTCGAGCACTTGCGCTTTTTTACTCGATGCTTCGCCGATACCGCGTAACTTCGGCATAGCATAGGAAATAATGGTGAGTACTATCATCGCATAGGCACCGTAAAACGCCATATGAGCATGTGCTGCAGTGATTTGGGTACCGTGAGTGTAGAAATTAACCGGTGCCAATGTATGTAAAAATCCCCACACACCAGCGCCAAGAAATGCCATCACTGCCGTTCCTAACGCCCACAGCGTGGCGGCTTTGTTTGGATGTTCTCGGCGGCGGTTATTGACCATGTTGAATGCATACAACACCATGGCAAAGAAAGGTAAAGGTTCTAACGCGGAGAATACCGAACCCACCCATTGCCAGTATTCTGGGGTGGCTAACCAAAAAAAGTGATGCCCAGTTCCCAGTAGTCCGGAGATCAATGCCATCGCCACAATCACATACAGCCATTTCTCAATAATTTCCCGGTCAACACCAGTGATCTTGATCAGTATAAAGGCGAGGATCGCACCCATAATTAATTCCCACACGCCTTCCACCCAGAGGTGGACCACAAACCACCAATAGAACTTATCCATAGCAATGTTGGACGGATTGTAGAAAGAAAATAGGAAAAAGACAGCCAGACCAATAAGCCCGGTGAGCAGTACCATGTTTATCACCGTTTTTCGGCCGCGCAACATGGTCATGCCGATATTGAACAGAAAACCGAGACAGACGATAACAATGCCAATTTTAGTGATTGTGGGCTGCTCTAAGAACTCCCGCCCCATCGTCGGGAAATACTCATTTCCCGTGATCTCAGCCAATCTTGAATAGGGCACCAACAAATAACCCAACACGGTGAGTGTGGCAGCGACTGCAAATACCCAGAAAAGCAGGATAGCGAGTTTAGGGCTATACAATTCGGTTTCAGACTCTTCGGGTACAAGGAAATAAGCGGCACCCATAAAGCCAAATAATAGCCAAACGATGAGTAAGTTAGTATGCACCATTCGAGCAACGTTAAAGGGAATGATCCCCGCGAGAAAATCTCCTACGACATATTGCAAGCCCATCACCAAGCCAAATAGAATTTGTCCGGTAAACAAAATAAGCGCAAATATAAAGTAAGGTGTCGCAACTGATTGTGATTGAAATTTTAAAGTGCTCATTGCTTAACCCTCAATGTTCGGTGGCCAGCTGTTAACGTCTATTTCAGCGGTGAATTTTAAGAACTCTGCCAAATCGTTAACCTGTTGTTCCGTTAAGTTAAATTGAGGCATTTGTCGACGTCCAGGGATACCGAGAGGTTGAATTTTCATCCAACCTTGCATAAAGCCTTTAAATGCATCGAGATCACCGCCACCGCGGCGATAAAAAACATTTCCCAACTCTGGCGCATAATAAGCGCCTTCACCAATGAGTGTATGGCAACCTATACAGTTGTTGTCTTCCCATACGGCTTTACCGTTTGCAACAGCTTGGGTGAGGTTCTCTCGATGATCAGATTTGGGCATTTCTCTGGTGGTGTGCATAGCGAGGCCGGCAAACAATAGTATAAAAAACACACTGCCGCCATAGTAGATATTTCGAGCCATACCTTTCGTAAAAGTGTCTGACATATTGCTATCCCTTATACTTACTTACTTTAACTTTTGGTCAAAGATTAGCTAAAAGGTCAACTAAGTGTAGTGCACACTGAATTATTCACTTGAGTTATTAGACATAATCGACACAGGGACATGACACTATTTGTAACCAGAGTTGTTTAGCTTGATTTTTTTGATCAAATATCTCCCTAAAAAAGCCTATCCCGGGCTGCTCTCCCAGTTATTCGGATACTCTAAGAATTAACCACCAGGGGAACAGGCTTGATGATCCTATGACTTTGTTCATCACCAGCCACATAGCAAGTTTTTGGGGACTGTTAAATGCTAATTGATACTGCTAAAGTTGATGCGATGATGGAGGGGTATCTACAATACTCAATAGAAACGTGTCACTTTGGTCTTGTTCAATAAGCTTTTTTATAAAATGAAAATGGGTGACTTGGTTAAGCGTAAAAATGACACAAAGCGAGAAAAATGCTCCTTTGGCTTTTCCTCTTTTCCTCTTTTTGCTTTTCCTCTTTTTACTTTTCCAATATAAGGGGGGGGGGCGTGAAGGTCGTAGCTGAGAGTGGATCTTAGTATTTGATCGCTGAACAATAGAGCATAAATTTTTAAAGGTCATTTATCCATTCGGCTGATGGTGTGATGGAGCACCTATGCCAAGGAATAAGCCTTCAAAACTGACGTTGCCGCCATAGCCTGCGACTTCAGGTAAAAGAGGTGGTCAATAAGTTAACTCAGGGACTCAGTAACGCTGCCTCTGTGTTGGAAGTGTTAGATTGTAAAAAAATATCAACATGGGTTATTAACAGGAGTGAATTATGGATATAACAGGCTTATTGATTACGTTAGCCATTGGCGCATTAGCCGGCTGGTTGGCTGGGACGTTAATGAAAGGGATGGGCTTTGGTCTACTCGGTAATATCGTAGTCGGTATTGTAGGGGCAGTGGTCGGGGGGTTTGTATTTAGTTTACTGGGCATTTCTATGGGAGGGCTACTGGGTTCAATTATTACCGCAACGGCGGGTGCTGTCATCTTGTTATTTGTTGTTGGCCTTATTAAAAAGCTATAGCAAGCTAACATATACCCAAACGACCTCGAAATGCAGGGTTGTGTATGTCCAGAAGAGACCGAGTTCAAGGTGCTAGGAATAGGGCAGCCTTCGGTCTGCTAGGTTCTAGGGTCGCTGCGCTCACGGATAGAGCGGTCTGGCACCTAGGCCCTTGGCTTGTCATATCAGGGCTAGCGACAGCTTCGCTGCTAAGATTTTATAGGATCTCGCCGCGCAGCGTCCTAGCAGCGTAGCGATCTAGGCTCTTGCGATACAGTCTCTTCCATCACTGTCTTGTCCAGTTATCCTTCGGGAGCGCTGAAAAGAGCATGTTGAAGTGGCTTGGGTATAAGTACTCAAAAACGCAAACTGCTGTAGCATAACCATGACAACACTATTGTGAGCCGATACAACACGCCTTATGAGTATTGTTCTGAATATGAATATGAATATGTGTATGAGTAAATCGGCCTCTTTTATTGGTTTACTTCAGCCATAGTGGTCATGGTTAATTATCTAGGGCTCAATTTACTGAGAAATGAGCCCTATGTATGTGCCTGAATAAACAAAGACTATCGCAATGGATACTGAAAGAGGCTATGTTATTGATTATAAATGTGACTTGGTCGTCTTTAGTTATCATTATGGCTTAGATCAGACTCACTGATAAATGTATCAGTGTTCGGCGTTATACCACTTAGTGTAGTGATAGGAGGACCACATGCTTCGATGGACTATTTTACTTGTTAGCATAATCGTTTGCTTGAATGTGACCGCTGCTACTAACCTGACCTCATTGAGTGAAAAGGGGATTGATAGCTGGGAACCCAAAGAATTCTCAGGTGAATCAATTTACACCATAGATGAATATAAAGGGCGCTTGGCGCTAAAAGCACTCAGTCATAATGCCGCATCAGGGTTAGTGTTAGAACAGCAAATTGATCTTACTGCAACGCCTTACCTAAACTGGAGTTGGTTAGTCGAAAAAACGCTGCTGCAGTTAGATGAGCGCAGTAAAAAAGGCGATGACTTTGTCGCTCGAATTTACGTGGTTATCGATGGTGGTTTTATGGTGTGGAAAACCAAATCATTAAACTATGTTTGGTCGAGTAATCAAGATAAAGACTTGGTTTGGGATAATGCGTTTGCTGGCTCAAGTGTCAAAATGATGTCTGTTCGAGGAAAAGAAGCGCAAAAGGGTCAGTGGTATCAAGAAAAACGCAATGTATACCAAGACTTGATTGATATTTTTGGTGATAAAGGTAGTGAGCAAGCTAACCAGAAAGCGTATAAATACATAGACATTATCGCGATTATGACCGATACCGATAATAGTGGCAAACAAGCCGAATCTTATTATGGTGACATAGTATTCAGTGCAATGTAGCAACCGGTTAATCAGCGATTGAAACAGCATAAAATTAAATAAATACAATAAGTTGCACTTATGTTTAGCTAGCGAGTCAGCCGGTAATGTTATGGGTGGTAGACTACATTTAAAATATTGATTTGCATTTAAAGTATTGATTTGCTTAATCATGGAAGATTTATGAACATCAAAAAGTGGATTTGGAAGATAGTCACAATATCGGTTATCTGTGTCTTGTTACTTAACCCAGCGTTAGTGTCTTTAGCTGTGTTTGTTGATGCTGTTGGGCTTGATTTATTGTTATTACTTATTGAAGTACAGATAGTGGCTGTTAGTGGCTATTATTTTCAAACTTGGTTTAAGCCAATATTGATGCCTGCCTATAAGTTATTAGGTAAAGTGGACCCTTACTTTTTCATCCCAACAAGAACTTCAGTTGCCAAGTACCCGATGATTTTGTGCCATGCAGTGCCCTTTTTAATATTGCTCATTATCGGTGCAGCAGTCGTTAAACCTGTGATTGATACGGGTGATATTTGTTAAGTTACTATTGTTGAAAGCTAGAACTGGCTATGCGGCCTCGAGTAAGCCGCATTGCTTGTTTTATCGTTAAAGCAGTGGGCTGAATAAGTAAAAAAACTGTTCCACTAATCGTTTGATCAAAGGTCTTTTGCGCCACTGACGAGCATCCATTTTTATCGAGTTGGCCATATATTGATGTTGGACTTGACTGAGGGACTGAGTAAATTCTACATTGTCTACAGAAAGAGTGACTTCGAAGTTAAGCCACAGGCTGCGCATATCAAGGTTAACAGTACCGATTAGACTATGGTGCAGATCAATTACGACTGACTTTGTGTGCAGCAAGCCGCCACCAAAACGATGAATATTCACGCCCGCATTAAGTAATTCACCAAAGAAAGGCCTGCTTGCCCATTCCACCATCAGTGAGTCGTTTTTGTCGGGTATGATTAAATTAACCTGCACACCACGCAAGGATGCAGCAGTCAACGCAAAGAGTAGGTTTTCACTGGGCACAAAATAAGGGCTGGTGATGGTGATGCTGTGTTTCGCTTGATAGATACTCAGCAATAAAACTTGCTGGATCATGTCCTCAGGCATGCCAGGTCCAGAAGGGATGACTTGAACCATGTCGGATGCTTTATCTTCATGGGGATAACATTTTGGAGGCTCAGGTAACATTCTTTGGTCGGTTTCGGTTTCCCAATCCCACGCGAAAATACAATTAAGCACTGGCACATTGGAGCCGGTGATCCTGACCATAACATCTATCCATTCACCCACTCCGGCACTTTGATTAAAAAACTTGGGATCAATGAGATTCATTGAACCGGTATAACCGATTTGGTTGTCTATCACGACTATTTTACGGTGAAGTCGGATGTCGAGCCGGCGGAATAACATACGTACAAGAGAAACGGATAGCGCCGAAATAATAATTATGCCTGCATCGCGCATCAATTTTGGCCACTTGCTGTTAAAAAATGTTCGGCTTCCTGCTGCATCTAACAAGATTTTTACTGCCACATCACGTTGAGCGGCTTGGATAAGGACTTGGGCAACTTGGTCAGCAAGTCCGCCGGGATGCCAAATATAGAACTCTACATGAACCGACGTCTGTGCTTGTTGGATATCTTGGATCAGGGTAGTTAAAATTGTGTCGGGTGATGATTTAAGCGTGAGTTGATTATTGGATAATGTCGGGATCCCGAGGCGTTTTTCGCATAATTGGCTTATGGTAATGGTGTAATCATTTAAATTTTGCGGACGATATTGCTGGGTAGTGAAAAGCCGGCTAAGCCATTTCCGATAGGGGATATACATTTCTTTGGCTCTGGCTGCGCGCTTCTTACCAAGGTTCAGCTCGCCAACGAGAAAATAAAGCACAATGCCTATGATGGGGACCACATAGATTAGCATCATCCAAGCTAAGGATACGCCCACAGAGCGCCGTTTATAGACAATACGAGTGGTGATCCCGGCAATGATCAGCCAATAGGCTAACACGCTGATTAACGTTAATACTTTGTAAAGCTCAACCATAGCAAGCCAGTGGATCAATCATGCAGAAAAAGATATATTTATCATATCAGGTTTCAAACTATTTGATCTACCATCTACAACCTGCCATCTGCCATCTGCCATCTGTACGGCTGGGTATATCAAACAGTTTGTTTTATTATAAAGGTGCTAGTCTTAATCAAACGGGTGTTAACCAAGCTCAAGCATAACGTTCAAACATCACCCGTAAAATGAATAGAGGTATCGTCAATCGGCATTTTTCGCTCAAAGCCAACATCAACACCAAGATTGCAACCAAAGCACAAGCTGCTAGGGCTTGCTCGATGGGGGAGTCTTGTTATCGTCATATTAATAATGACGACAGTAGTGGTTGTGCCATTGTTTATTCAGTTTGCGACTAAACCTCAGGTGATTAATAGTGAGCAAGAGTCGTTTGCTGCTCAATGTGTTGATGCCATACCTAAAGCCAATTTGGATATGGATGGTCAACTGGCTGTCGCGAGCTGGAATATCTATAAACAGCAAAATGCAGGCTGGCAAACGCTGTTAAGCCAACTGGCCAAGCAGAATCAATTATTGTTGCTGCAAGAGGTCAAGTTATCTGACAAGTTTCAACAGTGGCGCCAACAAAACCAGCAGCAATTGGCGATGGTACAAGCCTTTCGTCAAGGTGATATACCGCTTGGTGTAATGAATATGTCTGAAGTTGCAGCGAGTCAAAGTTGTGGATATTTGACGGCCGAACCCCTAATTCAATTTCCAAAGTCGAGTCTGTTAAGTTACTTCCCCTTGTCCAATGGTGAAACCTTGCTAGTGGCAAATTTACACAGTATTAACTTTGAATACGCTCTAGATAGTTACACTGAGCAGTTACAGCAGCTGTTACCGGCATTGAGAGCCCACAAAGGCCCAATCATTTTCGGTGGTGATTTAAATACATGGCGCTCCGCTAGATTGTCCATGCTAGCTCAGACGACAAAGGCATTAGGGTTGAAAGAGGTAACACCAGCAGAAGACACCCGAACAACTGTGATGGGCTACCCCATTGACCACCTTTATTTCCGGGGACTGACGTTAGAGTCTGCAAGGGTGATCACCACCCAAACATCGGATCATCATCCTTTGTTGGCACAGTTTAGATTAGGCGAAAGTTAAACCACATAGCTTATGGTGATTTTGTTTTTTTTGCGAACAGTGCTCACTATGATTAAATTATTAACGTATTGATAAAAATTAATTAAAATTAAAAATTCGAATGTAGAAAACACAGCGCTCTAAATCGTTCACGTTTAAATCTCAATAGGGAACGCCTACAAAGTTTACCCATGGTGTGTCATTTTTTGCTCACGTTATCACGGTAAGAGCATAATATTACATTATGCTCTCCCTGCTATTCTCTTCATTTTGGTACATCTGAATCTTATCTTTAAGTCGTTTTTCGAGTAAAAAAGTGTTGGGTCACTGCTTTATCTAATCTGTAGAGAAAACCCCGTGATCAGGGCGAAGCGAAGTCGCGGGGTAATTCACCCTATTACTTCTTATTAAACATAGCTTGACCAGTTTTATCCTTATCGGACCAAAAATTAATATTGAATTGTGCATCAGGGCTTAATTCAATGCGGTGCCAGTACTCTGGCGGGCTGGTGGCAAACTGGCCAGCATTAATCACTACTTTCACTTCTGGCTCAGTAGCTTCGCTGTCTGCAAAACCAAAATACGTGACTACACCTTCCATCACACATAATTGGCCGAAGACACCTTCGGCGGTATTGTGGTGGTTAAGTAGCGCATCAGGCACATTTTTAGTGGTGAAAAATGGGGTAGAGCGTTGAATGGTCCAGTTTGCTGGAATACGTTGATGAGACATAATTCTCTCCTAAATTGATACATTAGCAGGCTTAGTTGAGCCTACTGGGTTAAATACTAAATACTAAATACTAAATTCTAAAGATTAGCTGGCAAGGCTCTCAGCAGTGGGAAGGTGTTTTTCATATGTCCTTCTGTTACCACAAAGCCGATGATCTCTTTTTGCTCGTTATACGCTTTTACTGAGCAACCTAAAGCATCAATATCAACCTGCCAGGATGCAACATCTATGACGGTATTACCGCCTAATTGGATAGGCATTTGCGGCGTTTTAACTTTGACCAGCATAGCAGGCAGTTTCAAATCTGTCGGTTGGCCTAATAAGGTTTTCGCTAACGCATTGGCGCTTAACATAATCGGCTGCAGGTAGGACATCACCTTGCCGTTTATCTCGGCGCAGTCTCCCAAGGCATACACATTATTAACTGAGGTTTGCAGCTGCTGATTAACCACCAAGCCGTTGTTGACCTTGAATCCCGACTTTTGAGCTAAGCCCACATTAGCCTTTAACCCCGCCGCTGAAATGACACAATCAACAATATGTGTTTTACCCGAGCTGAGTGTGGCACAAATTCCTGAATCGGTTTGGTTTAAGGAGCTAATGGTGCGGCCAAACTCAAATTCAACACCTGTTTCGGTCATCTTCTTTTGTAATACACTAGCGACTATATCTGGCAGCATCGTTGCCATAAGGCCGTTGCTTGGATCTACAACTACTACGCTTTTACCGCAACGGTTAAGATCCATCGCTATTTCAGTACCGATAATGCCGGCGCCAATCACTAAAATCCGCTGCGCATTCTGCAGCTGCAGCTGCGCAGTTTCAAACTCGCGCAAACTATTTAAGGTGATCACCTTGTCGGTTGCATTACCAAGCATCGGTGGAACAAATGTTTTTGCCCCCGTTGCCAGCACCAATTTTGTGTAAGGGTAGGCGACACCTTTAACAAATACCGCCTGTTGATCGCTATCAATGCAGTCAACCTGAGTAAAAGCATGCAGAGTAATATTATTCTCAGAGGCAAATTCCTGCGCACTGAGGCGAATTAAATCCGCACTGCTTTGTTGATTACTAAATACATGGCTCAAATCAGGCTTATTATAATCGTGGCCCTCATCGAGGGTAAAAACAGTTATGGGTATGTGCTGATCTATGCGCCTAATGGTTTTGATTAACTGATATGAGCCAAAGCCGCTACCAATAATGATGATGGGTGCACTCATGATACTTTCCTTGCTTCAATAGGGATAAATACCTCTTTGCCAAGGCCGCAATCTGGACAGAGAAAGACATCTGGTACTTCGCTCCACGGTGTTCCTGGTTCAACATCTTGATTAGGTTCGCCCAATACTGGCTCATAAACCCAGTTACACACAGTGCATAACATATTTTGTGAATCATCAATTGCCGAAGCAGCACCGCATTCAGGTTTACTTTCCCGAGACTTAGTTGCTGGCTTAGCGGTGGCAGTGGCTTGGTTGTTTTTGGCTAGGGATGCTGGTGAAATGGATTTAACATTACTAAGATCATGCCATGCCCAGTTTTTGGCAATCTGTCGCCCATGGTCGCGGCATTCGCGCATGGCTTTACCATCAGGTCGCCATTTTGCTTTTAGGCCCACAATCGTATCAAATCCGGCATCGGTAAGACGGGTGTGAATACGATCGACCGCACCGCCGTTCCAACCGTAGCTGCCAAAGGCACCGGCTTTTTTATCTTTAAAACGCAGGCCGGTGATCTCTTCTAGCATCCCAGCGACTTTCGGCATCATCACATTATTCATGGTAGATGAACCCACTAATATGCCTTTAGAGCGGAACACATTGGCTAAGATGTCATTTTTATCATGGCGGGCCACATTAAAGACTTTAACTGACACCCCAGGATCAACATCGTGGATCCCCTGAGCAATGGCATCAGCCATCATACGGGTATTATTAGACATTGAATCATAAAAAATAGTGATCCTGTCTTCCTGATAATTGTCTGCCCATTGCAGATATTGATGAATAATCTGGGTAGGGTCATCGCGCCACACTACGCCATGGGCGGTGGCAATAATATCAACTGGCAGATTAAAGCTCAGCACCTCGTTAATTTTAGCGGTAACCAGTGAGCTAAACGGAGTTAAAATATTGGAGTAATAACGTAAACATTGGTCCATCAATTCAATCTGATCAACCTCATCGTTAAACAAATGCTCATCGCAGTAATGTTGACCGAATGCATCGTTACTAAACAATACGGCATCTTCGGTTAGATAAGTCATCATACTGTCTGGCCAATGCAGCATAGGTGTTTCAATAAACACCAACTGCTTGCCGTTACCGATATCTAGCGTGTCGCCGGTTTTGACGATATTGAAATGCCATTCTGGATGATGATGTAAGCCTGTAATGGAATCGATAGCATTTTCGGTACAGTAAATCGGGGTGTTGGGGATTTTAGCCATCAGAGCCGCTAACGCGCCTGAATGATCTTCTTCAGCATGATTAATAACAATGTAATCAATCTTATCTAGGTCAATTTCCATCTCAAGATTTTGAATAAACTGCAGGCTGAAACGGTGGTCAACGGTATCGATTAAGACATTTTTTTGTTCACGAATAAGATAACTATTGTAACTCGTCCCTTTGGTGGTTTTATATTCAGTGCCATGAAAGTCCAATATTTCCCAATCACGTTGGCCAACCCAGTCGATATTATTTTTAATGTGAATTGTCATATTTACACCTGTATTAAATTGAAAAGTTACAAATTCATAAAGTTAAATATATTAATGCAGACTGCATGCCAACTAGTTAAATAGCTGATTAAATAGTTAATTATTTCAATTAAAGTTGAGTAATTGTCATATTAACAACCCTAAAAGGTGTCTTAATAACACTTGCGTGTCAAAATGACATGTTTAAGGTGGCATCCTCTCAAGAGTCTAATAAAGACCTGATCACTGGCCGCCTAGTCTTTGGTCACCCTTATTCGCTTAGTGGTAATGAATCATGGCTAGACCAAGGCACATGATAGTGAGCTTAGAAGAGACTCCTTATGGTAATAACCATGAGTAAGCAGGCCGCTTTTACTGATGTAAACCGGTCATATTACTCAACGCTCATTATCTAGAGCTAAACCTATTGAGAAAAATACCCAGTTTATGTGCTGGTATAGTTATAAAAGGCTATCGTAATGAATGCTGAAAGAGGCTATGTTATTGATTATAAAAATGGCTTGGGTTAGTGACTAGCAAGGCTAGAAAAGGTCGCTGTACAATGACAGCCTATGCCTATCAACTGTTGAGACTGGATGATTTTTTAGTAATTAGGTACTTAATGTATGGATTTGGCTATTGTCTGAATGTTACTCGAGTCTTTCATTTCGGTTTTAGTGATAGCTCATTTGGCACAAGCTTTAGATGAGCCTAGTGTTTATAAACTCAATTACAACGCGTATACAAGACTAATAGCATCGAAAGGATGCGTAAATATTTGGATAAAGGTGAAAAATATGTCAATCACATTGATAGTTATTCTGGTTCTGGTGGCACTGGTGTTTTTTTATGTGACCGGGGTATTTAATAAACTGGTTACGCTGAAAAATCGCTACAAAAATGCCTTCGCACAGATCGAGGTGCAATTAAAACGTCGATATGACTTGATACCTAATCTTGTCGAGACCGCCAAGGGTTATATCAAACATGAACGGGAAACCTTGGAAGCCGTGGTAGAGGCACGTAATACGGCGCAGAATATGTTGTCAAAGGCGGCGGCCGATCCCAGTAACACTGATGCCATAAAAGGACTGAGTGGCGCTGAAAGTAAACTGGGGGAGGCCATGATGAACTTTAACATGGTGATGGAGGCCTATCCCGATCTTAAGGCCAATCAGAATATGCTGCAGTTAAGTGAGGAACTTATCTCCACGGAAAATAAGGTCTCTTTTTCCAGGCAGGCCTTTAACGATCAGGTGATGGCTTATAATACTTATAAACAAACTTTTCCTCCGGTGTTTTTTGCGGCGCGATTTGGTCATGGGCAAGATGCAACATTGTTGGAGTTTGAAGATACTGTGGCCATCCAGGCGGCACCCAAAGTCTCATTTTAGTCATTTTTCTAGGTATGCAACATGAATTTTTTTGAATCCCAGGACCGAGCACGTAAAAACACTTTTCAGTTGATTTTGCTGTTTAGCTTGGCGGTGATCATCCTGATCGTGATGGTTAATCTGCTGGTTATGTTGGCGTTCGGTTTTATCGACAACGCGCAAATGTCAGCGGGTCAGTCTTTTTGGCAGCAAATGGATTGGCGCACTTTTGCCACTATCAGTTCGGCAGTCGTTCTGGTGGTCTTGGGAGGCAGTCTTTATAAAATCATGGCTTTGTCGGCTGGTGGCAAGATTGTTGCCGAAGGGCTAGGGGGACAATTAATCGCACAAAATACCACTGTTCTGAATCAACGAAAATTATTAAATGTGGTAGAGGAAATGGCTATCGCTTCTGGTACGCCAGCACCACCGGTATATTTGTTGGCTGACGAGAACGGTATCAATGCATTCGCCGCCGGTTTCTCCCCCAAAGATGCTGTTATTGGCGTGACTCAAGGAGCGATTGATCACCTAAGTCGCGATCAACTTCAAGGTGTCATAGCTCATGAGTTTAGTCATATTTTTAACGGTGATATGCGCCTAAATATCCGCTTGATCGGTGTTCTTAACGGGATACTGATCCTCGGTATTATTGGTTACCACTTACTGTATTCCACTTCTCGTTCTAGGCGTGGACGGGACAATGGTAAAGGGACCGCAGGAATATTAGCCCTGGCGATTGGGCTCATTGTCATCGGCTTTGCCGGGACTTTTTTTGGCGGCTTAATAAAAGCGGCCGTGAGTCGACAAAGAGAATACCTAGCAGATGCCTCAGCGGTTCAGTTTACCCGTAACCCAGAAGGCATTGCGGGTGCATTGAAACGCATCGGCGGGCTTGAGTTTGGATCTTTGATAGAGGATCCAGGGGCACCTGAAATCAGCCATGCTTTTTTTGCTCAAGGCGTTTCAGGTTTCATGCAAACGTTGTCTGCTACCCATCCTCCACTGGCAAAGCGTATCTTACACATCGATCCCCATTGGGATGGCAAATTTGCCACTGTCGACAAGCTCGAAATAGACCAAAGTGTGCAATCTGGCGATGGAAAAGTATCCAAGGCTCAGCCAGAACTGGCGAAAAAAATGAGCACAATTGCTGCCGGGGCGTCCATAGTTGATGTTGCCAATAGTATTAGTCAAATAGGCAACCCTACGCGGGAAACGGTCGATTATGTTCGGGCGTTAATTGCGCAGTTACCCACTGTCATCAAGGATGCTGCTCGTGAACCCTATGGGGCTCGGGCTGTTGTTTATGCCCTGCTATTGGATAAGGATCAGCAAATTCGGCTTAAACAATTAGCTTATTTACACCAATATGCCGACGCAAATGTTGCCGTTTTTACCCGTAAACTGCTGTCTGAAATAGATAGGTTAGAAGCTGGCTCTCGGCTTCCATTAATTGATATTGCCATCCCAGCTCTCAAACAGTTATCACTGTCTCAGTACCAGATTTTCAGAGTCAATATGGATGCTCTGATTGACATGGATTTTAAACTTGTCTTAAAGGAGTGGACCTTACGTAAAATTCTGTTCATTCATCTGGATGCTCACTTCTTCAAACATCCGCGCAGCCTACTGGCTAGCGTAGATAGCGAGCAACTTAAGCCCGAAATTGCATTGCTGCTATCAGTGTTGACCTATGCCGGTCAGCAAGAACAGGTTGTCAGAGAGGACGTTTTTATCACCGCGGTAGAAGCATTGGGAATGAGCGAGCTCAAATTAGTTAACGAAAATGCAGTCAAGCTATCAGATCTGGACACAGCGCTACAAAAACTGGAAAAGTTAACTCCTATGGCTAAACCGATGTTATTGCACGCCTGTGCCGTTTGCATCATGCGCGATCAAAAGATAGATCCGCTTGAGGTTGAATTATTACGGGCTTTTGCCGATGTTCTGGCTTGTCCAATGCCACCACTGATCTCTTATGCTTAAGCATTGTATCGCTCAATTTACCTTGAGTATGGATTGCACTCGTTAGCCTTAACTCATAAGAATATGCACCAATAATGGAATGGACCTACCGTTTGCTCGTCTTTTTAATAAGCGACTAGATCATCAAATTAAATGCATCTCCCGCCATATTATTAACGGCGTTGCAATAAACCCATCTAGATGAATGGATCGAAACCTACAAAAAAAGATCGAATTCATTTGGGAAAATGTGCCGCGGCGCACCGGCAATGAAACATTACTTAATGGGAAATAGGTTGGGGCTGATAAGAATTTAGCTAAAAGCTAAATTGAAGGTCACCATTTTAAAAACGGGTAACGGTTAGCTTAAGTCAGAGCCATTACATTTGAGATGGAAATGACACAAGAATGATGAATTAAGAGTGTTGCTGGCATCGCAATGATTTACTGTACCATAGCGAGATTAAGTCAATTTTTTAGACAAAAAATAATAAAATAATAATAATAAAAAATAATAAAAATAGTGGCTTATGCTTTTTAGGTAAAAGGGAATGCAGCCCTCCATTAACCCACTAGCCATCGGCTATTGCTTGACGTCAATACTTGTCTCAATTGGTGCTTTGGCGCGTCGTTAAGTAAAGGCCAACAAAAGAGGCTATTTTAAGGCGCCCCGGGGCATTAAGCGTCTTCGTTTTTATTCTCAGATGCAGTCACTGTCGATGTAGGCAGAGGATTATCGGTGGCCAACGGCAAGGTGAAGTATAAAAACCGCCTCCCAGTGGTATAGTTGGTTAATTTCGTTGCACAACAGGAGACATATTATTTACACACTGTATTGGGATCGCGGTGGGGCCAACATGGCCACTCACGCCGTACTGGAAGAGTTGGGCGTGGCCTACGAGTTGATCGAGATCGATTTGGCTAAACGAATGCAACGTACACCGGAGTACCTGGCGATCAACCCGAACGGCAAGGTGCCCACATTACAGCACCGGGGCGAAATCATTTATGAATCGGCGGCGATCCTGATGTACCTGCTTGACCAGCACCCGAATGCCGGTTTGGCCCCCACACTGCATTCGCCGCAACGAGGGCATTATTACCAATACCTCACTTGGATGTCGAATACCTTGCAGGAAGCGGCTAACCGCTGGGCCCACCCGGAGCACTACGTCGCAGGCGATATCGATTTGACCCCCGTGGTGGATAAAGCAACCCAAGACCTGAGCCGCTGCTGGAGCATCCTCAACGATGATCTGGGCAACAAAGGCCCATGGCTTCTAGGTGACAGACTAAGCGACGCCGACTTTCATTTGTTTATGGTGGCCTACTGGAGCAGCCGCTATGGCAGTCGAGCGCAAGACTGGCCAAACCTACGCCGCCACATGCAAGCCATGCTTCAACGCGACTCTATCCAACAGATGATGTCTCAGGAGGGACTGACATTGGAATGCTGATCCGAGGGGGGGATGGTTCGCGCACTTAATAGAATTTTGCAGTGAATAAGTATCTATGGCCATTAATTCATTATGTTTAACACTCGTGGAGTCCATATACGCAAAGTGGCACAACGCGAGATAGAACTAGGGTGAAAATAATTTTAAGGTAGTGGCCCATTTTTCTTCATAAAGAGCATGTTTCCATTAGGCAATTGTAGGGCTGTGATTACTGTTTTTGGTGTCTATTTGTTGGTTACATAATTAAATTTTCAGTTTCTTCTCGTGAGAGTATGAAAAAAAAGCGAGAAACATTGCCAGTAATATGTACATGGCGAGCCAGAAGAAAAGCTGAGAGCCTGTGATCCCATTATCAATGAGATAACCAAATAAAATCGGAGAAATCGAGGTCGATATCACACCAAGAGAGACCATGAGTGCGCGTATTCTCCCAAGATACTTGGTGCCATAGACTTCAGCCCAAAGCGCATTAATGATTGGGCTACCGGAGCCCATGGCGATGCCGAGTAAAATAAGTAGCGCGTAAGCAACCCAGTTGCCTGTTAGTTGCGAGGCCAACAACAAAGCCATGAGCATTGGGATGGGGTAATATTTTAACAATTGTCTCCCGCTGTATCTGTCAACCAATGCGCCCGTATACATTGATGAAAGCCAATGGGCTATCCCATAAAAGACGAAGCAATTGGCAAAAAGCATGGCTGTCCAGCCCATCTGAGGAAGAAAAAATCCCTGATGAATAAATATTCCTGTCACGATGAATGGTGCCGCAAGGACTGTGGGTAGTACCAACCAAAAACGATAATCGGCAAGTAATGTTCTTCTCGATCCATCCTCTTTGAGTGGTTTAGAAGGTTCACAGTCTAAAGTTGGATCATGTTCGGCATATTTTTGATTTCTCGCACGTTTAATAAGAAAAAGTGCCAGAGGAAGATAAAGTAAGGGGACTGATACTGCTATGATCAACCAACTTTGTTGCCACCCGAATTGTGCAATAAAAAATACTGCAATGGAAGGCAGTATGATTTCACCTAAGGGAACCCCTGTGGTTGCTACACTTACACCTTTGCCACGATTCAAAGAAAACCTTTTCATCATTGTGGTTATGGCGGTGTGTGGAAAAAGTCCCTGACCAAAAAAACGCAGGAGAAAAAGTCCGACAACAAGCGTTGTTAGGTTATTGGTCTGCCAGAGTGTGAGCGCTGCCAGAGAAAGTCCAATTGTGCAGAATAGGATAAACTTTTCTAACGAGACCTTGTCAATACTCCCACCAATCCACATGATAAGTAGGCCACTGGCAAGTGTTGCCATAGAGTAGGCGGTTCCATAGCTTGTGGCTGATAGACCAAGACTTTCTTTAAAGCTGTCTCCGAACCAGCTAATGAAAAACGACTGACCGAAGTTGCCCATGAAAACGGTCATCACGCCAAAAATGAGAATTGGCCAGCTGTGGCTTATAAAACGTAAATATTCGCGGATCATGTATTATATAAGCTCCCTAAAAAATTCACACAATTGACTTTTTTGATGGTTTGTCAACAAAGGGAAATGCGGATGACTATTATGCTATTCACATTTAGCTATATTTCCAAGTCCAAATAGCCAAATGAACCTATTTCCTTTTTACTCTATTGCCTTTGTAGGATAGGCGGCTTTGTCATTTTTGTTTGTGTGCATGTTAGCATGGTAGGTTTCTAAGTCGCTTTTACCTGAAGATAGGACACCGCCACAACGGGGCTTGATTGATGGATAATAAACTATCTTTTTTAATGCCCTTGCATCAAAGGAGCCATAGCGTCAACGCTAGATTGTTGCTGCCAATCTGGTAAAAGCCGATATAAAAAAGCGATGTATACGAAGCAGAATGAATGATTGTGTTCAAAGCAGTATTTTTTCGTAAATAGATTTTACTCTTTCTATACGGCACAAACTTTTCTTTACAGAAATGGGTTTTCTTGTTGATGAGTGAAACGTTATAATTTCTAACACTTAACTGAAGTATCGTATAAATAATGCGCGCTTTGGTGATAACGTAAATGGATATATTATTTTGATGAAGATATTTGGAACACACAGCGGGGCATTTCATGCCGATGATGTTTTTGCCATTGCGGCGTTGTCGATGTTGCATCCGGAGTATGAAATACATCGCTCACGTGACCCCAAAGTATGGGCAAAATGCGATTACCTCGTTGATGTTGGTGGTTACTACAATCACGATGAAAAGGTATATGACCACCATTTTAAGAACGGTCCGACATACGATGATGGTTTAAAAATGTCATCTATCGGCCTTATTTGGTCTCATTATGGTACTGAGATTTGTGGCTGTCCTGATATTGCCGATAGGATTAGTCGACGTTTGATTAGGCAGTTTGATGCAATTGATAATGGAGTGACATTAACACATCATATTGAAGACTTTTCTGATGTGCGCGAAATATCACTATCGGGGTCAATTTCTATGATGAACCCTCAGGACCACTCTAAAACAGATGACGTTTTTGAGGGTGAAGTAGTGCGCGCTCGTTTAATGCTTCAGACTGCCATCGCACAAGCGAAGCACTGGATTGATAGTCGGGAAGGGGTGGAACTTGCTCTTAACGTGGCTCACAATGAAAAACGTTCATATATCATTGTGCCTGAAGATTGTAAGTGGATAGAACACCTGTTTAACAGCAATGGAAATGAAACGATCCTTTATGCAATATTTCCAAATGGTGAAAAATGGTACGCCCGCACCGTTCCATCCGCTCCTGGAGAATTCTCTAACCGTAAAGATTTTCCAACATCATGGGCTGGTTTGAGTGATGAAGCGTTTTCAAAAGTGGCACAGATCCCAGATGGCGTATTCTGTCATCATGGCTTATTTATCTGTGCAACAGGTTCACTTCAGTCAACTATGAAGTTAGTCGCTGATGCCATTAAAGCCTAAACCGACAACGCCATGATAAATGTTTGTATTTGGTAAGCAGTGCTCAGTAAAAGGTGAAGACCTAAACGAGCTTGAACGTAGGGCTGTGAACCAATGTAGTACTCAAAACATGGCCAAGATTGTTGGTGGCATCAAAAGGATTTGCTGCGCCATAGCGTCATTACGTAAACTCGTTAGTAAAAAGACTAGCGAGTTATCTTTAAACGCAATGACATCATGCTAATGCGAGCCTGTAAACGATTCAAAAGATGTTATTAGTTTATAGACATTCGAAATCATTCTGAGACATTCAATATCACACGAATACATGCGCTCATCATTGGCGATAACAAGTCTAGATAACCTCAACAATCCAGTAGCCAACATCGCGGCTGAGCTCAACGTTTTACCGAAGTAGGAAGCAAAGATGAGTAGAGATTTTTTCGAGCATAAAGCAGATATTTTCGATAGCGATGATAATAGAGTTTCAAATGTCGAAAACATTGCCAATGCTGTCATTAAAAATGTAAGCCTTGATCGACAAATGCACTTAATGGATTTTGGCTCAGGTACCGGATTGCTACTTGAGCGCATTGCGCCGTCTGTACGAAAAATTACTGCTATTGATATTTCAAAATCGATGAATGATCAGCTTGAAAAGAAGCGAGTCAGTCTTAGTTGTGAAATTGATATATTGGCCATTGATTTAGAATCTACACATATCACAGATAAATTTGATGGCATTATATCTTCAATGACAATGCATCATGTGAAAGATATTGGGGCAATGTTCGTTAAGTTTTATTCTCTGCTAAATGATGGCGGAATAATCGCTATATCTGATCTTGACAAGGAAGATGGAAGTTTCCATACAGAAGATACTGGTGTCTACCATTTCGGTTTTGACCGAGATGCGATTGCTCTTGCAGCAAAACAAGCTTGTTTTCGAGAGGTTAAAGTCGTTGATGCTAGTATGATGCACAAGTCACAAGGAGAGTTTGCGGTATTTTTATTAACGGCTAAGAAATAAGCAGGTATCAAGTTGATCAAACGAACAACACCGTTGACTGTTGTTCGTTACTTACTCATTTTCTTGTCATTGATCTAAACAAGCCAAACTCAGTTATGGCATTGGCATATCGAGGTTTGGCTTGTTTTATCTAATCTGTAGAGAAAACCCCGTGATCAGAGCGAAGCGAAGTCGCGGGGTAATTCACATCAGTGCTGCCGTTTCCAGATAAAGCGTTATTAGTACTATGCTTAGCAGGCTTGTTCACTTTCAACAATCTTTTGAATATCGTGCGGGTGTACTTTAACGCAAATGCCATTGGCCTTAAACGCGATAGTTGGGTTCGCTAAGCGCTCATTGTCGCCTTTGGGTGAACTTTGTTTTACCTTAATGTCACTGTTTTCTGAATCATTACCCGCAATAAGATCAGCTAATTGTGGGGCTTTTTCGATAAGCTCAGCCGCGAGTACTTGGCAGGTTTGTGCCTGTGACGGAAACACTAACTCGACATGTTCCCAGCCTTCAACTGGATAAGCTTTGTCGGATGGGAAGGGCAGTTCAACACATTGAATGTGCATTGCGCCAATAACTAATGGCTCGGTTAATTTAATGATTAAAATTGGCCGACCGTTAATGATATTATTGGAGATTATTTTGCCATGTTGGCTAAATTCATCAGCTAATAACTGCGCCATGTGGTTGTCGTTCACACGTAAGGCGGCATGATCGCAGTATAGTGATAAGTTCTCTAGGCCTAACTGATCAATAAATGCCGTAATGCGCTGACCAAAGTCGACCCAAGTATGTTGTAGGTGTTGGTAATTCATTTTGTGACCCAAAAAACAAAGCAAAAATGGTATGGTTGAGATTAAATCAGCCTATGGCCATATTTCAATCGGTGTACCGGCATCAATCATTTGCCATAATTCATCCATTTCTTTGTTGGTGACGGCAATGCAACCATTGGTCCAGTTGTACTTTTGTGCTTCTTTTGGCGGCAGCGTTGAACGAGGGTTTTCACCGTGGATCATGATCATGCCACCGGCTCGGATCCCTAATGCGTCAGCTCTTAATTTATCTTCTTCATTGGGATACGAAATATGAATCGATTTATAAAATGCACTATCAGATTTTTTATAATCTAAAACGTAACGGCCTTGTGGAGTGCGTTGATCACCTTCTTTAAGCTTATGACCACTGGGCACATCGCCCATGGCAATGAGGTAACTTTTAACCACTTTTCCGTCACGCATGACAGATAAACGAGATTCGGATTTATTGACCACAACTAAATCCACTTTTGCTGTTGTTTGGCTTGTCGAAGCAAGCGCTAATAACGGGCAGAAAATTAAGGCTATAAATAATATGTACAACGCGCGCATGAAAACTCCGTAAACCAATGACCTTTTTGATTTTTATTGTAAAATGACCTTATTTCGAATGTTAACATCCGACAGTCAATGTTAGATTTTAACGACAACAAGGGTTAATTGATATTAGTTAACCAAGTTTATTTGCAATTTATTGCCCAAGACAGTGAATATTAAGATGAATACCGAAGAAAAACCCGACAGCCCACTGAAACAATACCTTAGAAGTGTGATTTTTGGTACCGAAACCTTAGCAGGAAAACGCTTCGATATTGCCCTTATGGTCTGTATTGTACTGAGTGTGTTATTAATTTTTATCGATACGATAGAACGAGTTAATTCGCCGTACGGTGACTATATTCAAATTGCTGAATGGACCTTTACGGTAATCTTTACCGTTGAGTACATATTAAGGATCTATTGTTCGCTTAATCGGTTACACTATGCACGCAGCTTTTTTGGTGTAGTGGATTTAGTGTCCATTTTACCCAGTTATTTAGACTTGATTTTCCCAGGTGCCAATGTGGCGTTAGCGCTAAGGGTACTGCGTTTATTTCGTGTGTTTAGGGTATTAAAGTTACTTCGATATTTAAGAGATGGTCATATATTACTCAAAGCCATGATGCAGTCGAGTCGAAAAGTGTTTATGTTTTTTTTCGCAGTAAGCCTGATTATCATGGTATTAAGTGTGATTATGTATGTAGTCGAAGGCCCAAATAATGGCTTTACTTCAATACCTCAGTCCATGTATTGGACCGTGGTGACCATTACCACGGTGGGTTATGGAGACATTACGCCACAAACACCATTAGGTCAGGCGATTGCGGCACTGACTATGCTCATTGGTTATTCGATTATTGCCATTCCAACAGGCATTTTAACCGCTGAAATTACACATGAAATGGTCAGAACCCGTGATTTACGTAAATGCAGTAATTGTGGCAAGAAAGGCCACGATAACGATGCTGAATATTGTAATCATTGTGGTAGCGAACTGGAAAAACTCTAGGGTTATCGGCCATAAAGCGAGCTTGGGTTTGCTTATATATATTTACACTCAAGGATACTAATGACCACTGCTAAATTTGTTGAGGGTTCGATTTTACGCCATATCCTAGTGATGAGCTCTACTGCTGCAGTAGGGATTTCGGCACTGTTTGTGGTCGACTTACTCGATATTTTCTTTTTAAGTCTGCTCGGCGAAGTTGAACTTGCCGCTGCGGCAGGTTATGCCAGCACGATTTCTTTTTTTACCACATCAATAGGCATCGGCTTATCTATTGCTCTGGGTGCATTAGTGTCAAAAGCAGTGGGTGCTAAAAATATTAAGTTAGCTAAACGATTGTTTTTAAACAGTGCCATCGTGACGTTAATCACCAGTGTGCTGGTGGCTGCGGTAGTGATTGCGTTTATTCCAGAACTGTTAGCCTTGGTGGGTGCAACAGGGCGCACGGCGGAATTAGCGCAAAGCTATTTATATATTCTGGTGCCATCATTACCGTTTATTTGCTTAGCAATGGCACTTGGCGGTGCATTACGCGCGGTGGGCGATGCCAAATTGTCGATGATGTCGACGCTCGCCGGTGGTGGTGTAAATGCCATATTAGATCCTATCTTCATTTTTTCCTTATCAATGGGGATAGAAGGCGCGGCCGCGGCTTCGGTATTGGCTCGTATTGTTGTGTTTATTATCTCCGCCCGCGGCGTAGTGATAAAACATAAACTGTTAGGTCGGTTTTCGCTTGATGAGTTTAAACAAGACCTCGGGACTATTTTTTCAATTGCCGCACCGGCAATGCTGACCAATGTGGCAACCCCCATTGGTAATGCGGTGGTAACGCGAGCTATCGCCGATTTTGGTGATAGCTATGTGGCTGGTTGGGCTGTATTAGGTCGTTTGATCCCCGTATCGTTTGGGATGATTTTTGCACTGTCGGGGGCCGTTGGACCGATTGTGGGGCAAAACTTTGGTGCCAATGAAATTGAGCGAGTTAGATTGAGTTTGACCAAAGCGATTCAATTTTGTGTGGTTTATGTGCTGGTGATGTCACTTGGACTGTATCTATTACGCAATGTCATTATTAGCAGCTTTGCTATGAAAGGTGATGCGGCAGAGCTTATTTTATTTTTCTGTCAGTACATTGCCGTGTTCTTTATCTTTTCGGGAATTCTGTTTATTGCCAACGCCTCATTTAATAATTTAGGTAAGGCCAAATATTCCACCTTTTTTAACGTCGGTAAAGCAACCGTCGGCACCATACCCTTTGTCTATTTTGGCGCGCAGTGGGGCGGCGTGTTTGGGGTATTAATTGGCCAGGTTATTGGAGCGATTATCTTCGGTGTGATAGGTATTTTCTGTGCATACCGATTAGTCGACAAAATTAGTCGCCAAGGTTTGTTGCCGGCTGGTGCCAACCAACAACTGTTAGAAGACGATGCGATAAACATTGATATGGTTGCAGCACCATCACCTATGCCAGGACGCACTCAGATGGCCCAATTGGATGAAGAGCCCTTTTGTAAGCAATTTGCGCAACAAGATAATGCCGATGACACTATTGCAGACAAAACGAGTGCTGACGAAACCAATACTGACAAAACGAGCGCCGATAAAACTAATTGATCTAATCAGCATTTAACACATCATGAATACCTATTTAACAGGCAATAAAAAGCCCCTATTATATTGGCTAAGGCCAACAAAATAGGGGCTTTTTGTCACTAACACCCTTGTGAGGCGGCGTTAGTCTTTATCAGTTTCAGTGTTGCTGGTCTCTGTTGCTGCGGCTTGTTCTGCGGCTTCTGTTACCGCGATTTTTTCGCGTTCAGCTTTAGAGATATAACGCTCAACAGCCTTGCTGCTAGGGTTAGACGGCACCACTTTGTTTTGGCGAGCCTTGGCACGTTTAGCCAGCTTTTTGATCATCTCTTGCTTTCTATTCATCTGATTTCTTACTTTGTAAACGACAAGCTATTGATATCATTTTTGATGATAAACAGCTTATCAAAGCGTGATGACACTGGTCTTAGAGCCAACGGCAACATCACGAGAAAATTTGGATGCTATTTTAGCTTAATTGCTTAGCTGGATATAGTGTTTTATCCGTCAGCGACAGTATTAGTCTTTCAAGTCAGGTAAAACATCATCAGCTAAATTACCTCAACTCGGGTTAAAAGATGAGATAAAGCGGTAAATATCAGAATATTTTACCTGATTAACAACCGTTTAGTATCCCGAACGGGGTTTACTCATTAAACCCCGAATTTTTTGATATCTTCAGCGGTAGCACCATCGTTACATTCGCCACGAATTTCACCGCGTTCAGTTTCAACATAACGACTTAATTCGATAAATCCGGCTTTACAATAACCGTTCATTTCGATGGTTTTTTTAAGGCCAAGATCGATTTGTTGATGCCACAGTTCTAGGCGATTTTCAGCTTTACGTAGTTCTATTTGATAGCTTTGGGCATCTTGTTTACTGCGGCGAATGACTCTATCTCGAGGAGCATCACCGGGAATGCTGCGATCAAGGGCGGTAGCTAATTTGGCTTTATAGACAAATAACTTAATCCCTTTACCTTTAATTTGCGTGCTGAATGCGTCGCGAAACTGGCCAACATAGTCCATTGGGTCTGGTTCGCTGGTGCTACAGGCGCTTAGAAGTATGGCGCTACAAATGATTAAGCCGATTTTTGACACACATAACCTCATCAGTTTTTTATCCTAAATGATATCTGGAAAAAGCTGCAGAAGATAATTATCAACCATTTATTGATACAACAATGGTCTAAAAAACAAAAGAATATATACAGCAATCTGTTAGCCACAGCATTAAGCTAAACTGTGGCGAAATAATACGAATTGTGGTTTACGCAAAACGCTCGTTGAGGTAGCTCATAATGGCTTTTGATTCATATAGCCATTGGGTTTTGCCATCTTGCTCGATACGTAGACAAGGGACTTTGAGTTTGCCACCTTGCTCGGTTAGCAGGCTTTTGTGCTCATCTTGTTTGGCATCAACTAAGTTAATGGTTAAGTTTTGACGACGCATTTCACGACGAACTTTGACACAAAAAGGGCAGGCGGCGTATTGATACAATGCCAGCGATTGAGTCTGTTGATCGACAATGACTTGTTGATCTTGCGGACGTTGGCGCTTTTTAGGAGCAAACACAAAATTTAACAACAAAATAATTCGACCTAAAATCCAGCGAACGATAAACATATAAAACCTCAATCTTAACAATATTAATGATACGGCATGATTGCAAACGCCTGTTATTCCTCGTTTACAATGTATGCGCAGTCTACCCGATGTCGAGAGCCGTTAATAGCTATGACGGGTTAATTTACTTGTAGTTCAAGCAATGCCTCTGCGGCATCTTCTACGGTGTTGATGCGGCTTTCTAGTACAAAAACTTTTCCCGCATCAATGCCTGCTTGATCAATTAAATACGCTTTAACTGCGCTGGCCCGCTGTTGTGCTAATTGGCCAAATTCATCTGTAGTGATCTGCTGGTGGTTTTTAAGCATATTGTATAAGCCAATGTGCCAGCGAGTAACGAGCTCTACTTCTGTCAGCTCTGGAGTTTCTTGTTGTAAAGATTGTTTTATCGCTAATGGTGGCTGCGACAATTCTTGCTCAACTAATTGATACAGTGCATCAGCTAATGGCCCTGTTGCAGGGAACTGGCTGGCAGATAAACTTTTTGGTAACGCGTTAAATTTTATCCCTGCTGTTATAGCCAGTTGTTTATGCAGTTTGATTTCAGCTAACGCTTGTTTATCGTTAATTAAGTCAATACTGCCTTTAATATTGAGATTCAGCAGCGGTCTGTCTATTAATGCTTTAGCCAGTTTGTCGAGGGTATTTTTTTGTTTAAGTGAAAGACTGCTGAGTCCGTAATCAAAACTGATTTTATCCATTTCCTCATCACCATCCACAAGGCCTGCTAAGAATGAAAACGGTGAGGTCACGGCTTTGGTAATAATATTACCCAAAGCATTCACTATTATGCTTCCAAAGCTGAAGTTGGGAGAATCAAGGTCCCCTGATACATCGACGCCCAAATCAATCACACCGTGGCGATCTTGCAATAATGCCACCGCCAACGTCACCGGTAGACTGGTTGCTAAACTGCTATTGCTGGGTTTGCCCAGTTTAAGTTGATCAATGACGACGTGATTACTGCCAACTAATGCAGTGTTTTTAAGTTGGTAGTTTAGGTCTAATGACAATTGGCCTTTATCAATGTAATAGCCGGCATAAGTACTTGAATAGGGATTGACCGAGGTTAACTCTACGTTGTCAAAATTCAAGTTAAGATCAAGATACGGTTGGTCGAGTAACGGATTGATCTCACCTTTTAACGTCACCGGAGCATATCTATCGATTTTACCCGCCAAATCAACCGATGCCGTGGTCTGTGGTTTCGATGAAAGATGGCTAATTTGGCCATTGAGCATTTCTATGCCTGAAGCAAAATTAGGTGTTAATGAGTTATCCGCAAAAAAAGCTGAGCTGTCTTTAATGCCTATTTTATTAATGTTGAGCTGCATTTGCGGTGAATCTGTCATTGGCGGTTCACTGCCTGCTGATGAATTCAGTGTTGAGGCATCAGCTTTGCGCTGATCGACTATCAATTTGCTCGGATCAACGCTATCAACAGCTTGCTTTATCTCCACGGGATCGGTTGAGGCTTTTTGTGTGTGGATCAGCTGGCTGATATTAGTGCCGCGATCGGGTGAAATAATGATGCGACTAAAGAGCTTATCGAAGTTTATTTCATCGATGTCAATGATAGCTTGTTGGCGATCAAACGATAACTGGTTGATGTCCATGGTTTCCCATGTCAGCAATGGTTTATTTAGCACATTATCGTTAATGTGCAGCTGGTTGATGTTAGCGCTGCCTGTGTAGGTGAGGGTATCTTTAGCATCGGCATGTAAATTACCTTTAGTGGAAAATACCCCGTCTTCTACTGTGATATTAATGTATGGCGCGATATAGGGTTGCAAGCGTGACAACAACATATTACTAAAATCGATATCAGCATTAATCGTTTGTGTTAATGCATCGACTTGCCCCGTTGACGTTAATAGACTTTGCGCATTGATGCCGGTCGAGAATTGGTAATCAATAGGGGTGGATAAATCAGATTTTACCAAGCCGGTTGAGAAATCAATGGGACCGAGTTGCCAAAGGATGATGTTATCACTGGCAATGCCTTCCCCAAGGTCTACTTGGTACTGTGCCACAGTGATTTTATGTAAATTGACTAACCATGGAGAATCAACCTCATCAACAGCATTAGGATCAACATTTTGGCTTGTCATTTCAGTTTGTGACGGGCGTGGTGATCCTGCGTTTGTTTGCGGTGTTTGGGTCACAATAGCGTCAGGGTTTTGGGTGACTTGTTCAGTGGTTATGTCAGACTCTGCCTCTATGCTGGCGTCAGTGATATTTGAGACATTTGCAACCTCTGTGGTATCTGTGGTGTCATTAGTATCAGTTTGGCTCGAAGCAGCATCGTCGAGAAGTTGAGTATTTTGAGGTAACAGTAACGCGACTAAATCAGCTCCTTTAGGGGTGATGTTGAGTTTGATTTTACCATTTTCAGTATGAAACTCATCAATGCTAACAAGTTTTTTCTGGCTATCTACATTGATATTTTTTAACGCTAACACATCAATGGCGATTTTTTCATCTTGCTGATGTAGCGCTTTAAAACGGTTAATCACTATCTGCGCTTTGGTGACATTAATGTGGCTTATTGGGGCTAAGTTTTTATCTTGTAACGTCACAGTGTACTGGCCGATTACGCTGAGCATGCCTTCAGATAAGTTAATCGCAAACAGTTGATCAACAAAAGCCCAATAACGAGATAAATCAACGCCAGCAGCGTCGAGATCGCCTTGTATTGCTAATGGCGATAATTGAAATTGTCCTTGCAGTGCCACCGAGCCGTTAAATTGATCTTCTATGCTCAGATTATAGCGATTAACCTGGTCTTGTTGATCCTCTAACGCGGTACTCAAGCTGCTAAATTGTGTCAATGACAGATTGATATTTGGATAGTTGATATGAGTATCGGTGACGTTGTCATCTAAGGTGAACACACCTTGTAGCAGCTCAATTTTACCGATGTTTATCGCCGGTAGACTCGTCGGTGCAGTATTGGCTGGTGTTGATTGAGTGTCTTTACCTAGGTGCTTGATAATGTCGCTAAAGTTAAATACAACCTGTTGATCATCGGTTTGAGTACGCGACACTCGGATGGTGGGTTGTGCTAGACGGATATCTTCAATCACTAATGTCCAAGATGTGATGGATTGCCACAATTGAATGTTGCCATACAGCGTGGCTAGTGATGCAAAGGTTTGCTGACTATTAGCTTCATTGATAACCAAACCCGATACCGTTAGTTCTAGCGTAAAAGGATTGATACTAATGTCTTGTAGACTAACGTCTCTACCTAATTGCTCGGCTAATATCTCTGGTGCTTGTTGTTTGGCAATATACGGAATTAATCCACCGAGTACAGCGCAAGACAATAGGTAAATGGTTAATCCATAAAGGGTTAATTTTTGAATACGAGAGCGCGGTTTAACCGCTGAGCGCAACTGAGCAAAAAACGAGGTCATATGGAGTAGTCTTGATAAAAACAATGGTAACAGGTAGCTATTTTAGCAAAAAAACTATCTTTGCAAATCATTATTTTGGCCGCAAAACTGATTAATTTACATTTAGGTTTATTGATGGTAGCTTTATATTTAAGCTTATGTAATTAATAGGTTTTATTTTATCTTATTGTTAACTTATTTTCGTATCTGACTTTCACCTGGTGTGTTAAGTCATTATAGCGGGATGTTATCCTTGGCCCTTATGGCATGATGGCATCATTTCATTGGCATAATATCTGCGGTATCCATGCGCGGATTTAACCTCAATTTTCAAGGATGACAAATGCAAATTCGTCTTGCTTCGAGCATAGATTTAGAACCGTTGAGCCTGCTATTTGATCAATATCGGCAGCAATTACACCAAGCCTCAGACTATAGTGCCTGCCATGCTTTTTTGAAACATCGCTTGGCTGAAAATGATTCGATGATTTTTGTGTCGTTCAAAGAAGATAAAATGATGGGTTTTATTCAACTGTATCCGTCGTTTTCTTCATTACGACTGGCGCCTGTGTGGTATTTAGAGGATGTGTTTGTCTCACCACAGGATCAGCAGCTAGATATTATCAGTCAGATGTATCAAAAAGCACAAGCATTGGCGCAAAATACCGGAGTATTATTAATTAATCGCCACGATATAGAGGGCATTGTTGAGTCGGAATCAGTTAGTTTTTAGCATAAATCACCAATGTGAACTCGATTGACGGCTGTTTGACCTTGCTAGCTCAAACTATCAAAATATAAGCGTTAGTTATTTTAAACCTCAGTTATTTTTCTGGTAAAATAGCTGAGGTTTTTTATTATTTTTTCATCGTAGATGTTAAGGAACAAAGATTGAATAAGAGTGTATTAACCAACCTTATTGCGGCCATTCTTATGCTGGTCGGGTATGTGTTAGAACAACAGATTGTGCTGACGATAGGATTATTTGCATTATCGGGTGCGTTAACAAATTGGTTGGCGATCCATATGTTGTTTGAAAAGGTCCCCGGTTTGTATGGCTCTGGAGTGGTTCCATCGCGTTTCGAAGAGTTTAAATTGGGCATTAAACATTTAATGATGAAACAATTTTTTACCCAAGAGAATATCGATCGCTTTTTGACAACCAGCAGTGCCAGCAGTATTGATTTAACACCTGTGATTGAACAAATTGATTTGGCGCCGTCATTCGATGCATTGGTGTCGACCATCGAAAAGTCATCATTTGGTGCCATGATAGCAATGTTTGGTGGCACAGAGGCGTTGATCCCACTAAAAGAGCCTTTTATTGAAAAAATGAAACTGTCTTTAGTTGAACTGGCTCAAAGTGAAGAGTTTAATGCGATTTTAGTCAATGAACTTGAAAAGCCAAATATCATCGCTGATATGCAAGCGAAGGTGGCCAATATTGTCGAACAGCGTTTAAACGAACTTACGCCTGAATTAGTTAAACAAATCATCCAAGATATGATTAAAACCCATTTAGGTTGGTTAGTTGTATGGGGTGGTGTGTTTGGCGGTGTTATTGGTGCCGTTGCGGCATTGGTGCAACAATAGGGCGACAGACTATAATCTAGCTATCGAATCAATCATCATATTAATGCCGTAAGCCATAGTATTGCGCTATCGTATGAGTACTGGATATGAGTACTGAGTGATTGTACCTAGCATCCGTTCCTAGCATTAGTTCTTAGTTTTAGCCTTGAGTAATAGAGGTGAGCATGAGTCAACATCATAGTATTAATTATTTAGAAATACCCGTGAAAGACATCATTGCAACCAAAGCCTTTTTTACTCAGGTTTTTGGTTGGCAGTTTCAAGACTATGGTCCTGAATACAGCTGCTTTTTGCGGGTCGGAATTGATGGTGGTTTTTATCAAGCTGAGTGTCAATTTACCTTAGCTAAAGGCAGCCCGTTAATTGTGCTCTATAGCCAAGATTTAGGCGCGACCGCAGCCAAAATTATTCAGGCTGGTGGACAGATAACCAAAGCCGTATTCAGTTTTCCTGGGGGTAGACGTTTTCATTTTTCTGACACCAATGGTAATGAATATGGCGTATGGTCAGAGTAACGTTAATCAAATTGCCTCACCTTGCGTGAGGCAATGTTGTTTAGATGCACAGGATGTCTGTTTAGGGTGTCATCGCTCGCTCGACGAAATTCTGGCTTGGCACTCAATGAACGAGCAACAAAAAAGCGCGTTACTTGAAATATTACAACAACGCAGTATCGCGTGTAAAAACCGTTAGTACGACAGTTATCAATGACCTTTTTTCGCTACACGGAGCTTGGATTCGTTCTTGGTTCGGTATCAGTTCTAAATAAACTGAATCCGCGTGCTTGATAGTTTTGTAATGCGCTGGGGTGATCTAACGAGCAAGTATGTACCCAAACTCGGCGGGTGTTGGGTAACAACCAAGCTTGCTCAATGGCTTGGGTCAGTAAATAGCCGCCAAATCCTTTACCGATAAAGCGTTCGCCTAAGCCAAAATACATAATCTCTACAGTCGCTTCTTCTTGCTGCTGCAATTCAAAGTAACCCGCTGGTGCGCCATCTTTATAGGCCACAAACAAATGTAAATTGTCCGCTTCGCTATATTCTTGCCACTGGCTATCGGTCAAGGTCAGTTTATCTGTCCATTGCCACCCCGCACCGACAAATTGATATAGAAACCGATTAAATTGATATTGTTTTATTTTTACCTCAACCAGGGTTAATCCGTTGGGATCATTTTTAGGCTTTAATTGACTAGGGTCGGTCATTTCAAGATTGAAAATACTGATGTCTGTCATTATGTCTCAATATGAATAAAGTTTATTTATTAAAACTAACTTTTAAAATCATGGATAGCAAATTTAAAATAAATGGTTAGAAGGAATATATTTTCACAAAACAAATGTTTTCTATTGTGGTTGATTTTTGGCTAATGTAGATTCTCTGCGAGAGTAACCTATGGCAATGTAATTCAATTATAGAGGTGGTATATGTTCGAATGGATAGCAGATCCGCAAGCATGGGTGGCACTTTTAACCCTGATAGCCCTCGAGGTTGTACTAGGTATCGACAATATTATTTTTATCTCGATTGTGGTTGGAAAGTTACCTGTTCATCAAAGAGATAAAGCAAGACTCATCGGGATAGGTTTAGCGATGGTAGCTAGATTAGGTCTACTATTAAGTTTATTTTGGGTAATGGGACTCGTAGAGCCTATTTTCACCATGCTAGATAATGCTATTTCAGGCCGAGACCTGATTTTAATTTTTGGTGGTTTATTTTTATTAGCCAAATCAACTCATGAAATTCATACGAGCTTTGATATTCCGACCGAATCAACTCATGGCGTTGCACAAGTTGGCTTTTACTCAGTGTTAATTCAGATCGCGATTCTCGATATTGTATTTTCATTAGATTCAGTCATTACAGCTGTTGGCTTGGTGGATAACATATCGATTATGGTTATCGCAATCGTATTCTCTGTCATTGTGATGTTGTTCGCCGCAAAACCAATCAGTATATTTGTTGAAGAAAATCCGACGATTAAAATGCTCGCATTGTCGTTTTTATTGTTAATCGGATTCACTTTAGTTGCAGAGGGATTAGATTTCCATGTACCAAAAGGATACATCTATTTTGCAATGGCATTCTCGTTAACGGTGGAACTTATCAACATAAAAATAAAAAAGAGAAAAGCAACTGGCACTATTCATCTCAATAAAAAAATGTCAGAAAATGACTAGTTTTATATGAACGATTTTAGTTCGTAATTTGTTAAAATAAAAAGCACACCATTAATTGGTGTGCTTTTCTGTTAATGCCGTCTCATCTTGAAATGTGTTTACATTTTAAGAACAGAACACGTAATTCTAATATGCGCTAGCGTGAACGTTTTTAACTGCGCGGCCCGATGGGTCGTTAAGGCCTTGCAAACTTGCATCCCACAATAGTGCTTCAGGGGTTGAACAAGCCACTGTTTTTCCTCCGGGCACTGTTTCAGCTGCGCTGGCTAATGGGAAAAACTCTTCAAAGAAGCTGCGGTAAAAATAGGCTTCTTTTGACTCTGGCGTGTTGTATGGGAAACGGAACTTTGCGTTAGCATATTGCACGTCGCCGACGTTTTCTGCTGCGTGTGCTTTTAGACCATCAATCCAAGAGTAACCTACACCATCACTGAACTGCTCTTTTTGACGCCATACCACTTCTTTTGGCAATTTATCCTCAAATGCCTGACGTAAAATATGCTTCTCGATGCGGCCATCTTTAGACATTTTGGCTTCTGGATTAATGCGCATTGCCACGTCGATAAATTCTTTATCTAAAAAAGGCACTCGAGCTTCAAGTCCCCATGCCGCCATGGATTTGTTGGCACGCAAGCAGTCAAATAAGTGCAGTTTATCTAGCTTACGAACTAACTCTTCATGAAATGCTTGCGCGTTAGGCGCTTTGTGGAAATACAGATAACCACCGAATAACTCGTCAGCACCTTCGCCAGACAGCACCATTTTAATGCCCATGGCTTTAATTTTACGCGCCATTAAATACATTGGCGTTGCCGCTCTAATAGTGGTGACATCATAAGTTTCGAGATGATAAATCACTTCTTTAATCGCATCTAAGCCTTCTTGGAAGGTATAGACAATAGGATGATGAATGGTGCCAATGGCGTCAGCCACTTTTTGTGCGGCAACTAAGTCAGGAGATTCCGCTAACCCTACGGCAAATGAATGCAGCTGTGGCCACCATGCGCCAGTTTCGCCGTCGTTTTCAATACGATGTTTGGCGTAAGTTTGGGTAATGGCAGAGATCACTGATGAATCTAACCCGCCAGACAATAATACCCCGTAAGGTACATCTGACATTAATTGGCGTTTTACCGCGGCTTCTAATGCTTCACGCAACTCTTCAATGCTTGCTGGGTTGTCTTTAACCGCATCAAAATCGCGCCAATCACGTTGATAATACTGGGTTGGTTTACCGTCGGCAGAATATAAATACTGTCCAGGGTAAAACTCAGCAACGGTTTTACATACCGGCATTAATGCTTTCATTTCAGAGGCAACATAGAAGTTACCAGATGCATCGAAGCCAGTGTAAAGTGGGATTATACCCATATGATCGCGGCCGATTAAGTAAGTGCCTTTGGCTTTGTCGTACAGTACAAATGCAAAGATGCCGTTCAGTTTGTCTAAAAAGTCACAACCGTATTCTTGGTAAAGTGACAAAATCACTTCACAATCTGAGTTAGTTTTATATTGGTATTTGTCACCAAGCTGAGCTTTTAATTGCTTGTGGTTATAAATTTCACCGTTTACGGCTAATACTAAGTTGCCATCAGTGCTGATAAGCGGTTGCGCTCCATGGTCAACGTCAACAATGGATAAACGTTCATGAGCTAAAATGGCATGTTCATCAGCATAAATACCAGACCAATCTGGACCGCGGTGACGCAGTAATTTTGACATTTCTAAGGCCACATGACGAAGTTGGCTTGCATCAGTTTTGATATCTAAAATCGAAAATATTGAACACATAGTACGGCTCCAGCAGCGTTGGCTAATCTTTTTCTACCACTACTTTGCCAGCATTTTGGTTAACTGCCAAGTTTGTTTTTTAAGATAACATCATAAAATTGGTTGTTTTAATGATTTTATCTCTTCGAAATATCTTTTTATTTAAACATTATTAATAATAACCTCTATTTTTATGAGATATCTTTATTTTTACTGCGATTATGATGATTTATTTTGATATTTCATAATCAAATACAACTAAAACGATAATTGCACTAAGGCAGTGCGCCTGATCGTTATTTGAGCAAAAAGAAGGTTGAATAGTCGTTTTTGTGCTGTTGGTTAGCCATATCCAAGCTTAATAGGATTATTTATGCGCGATATTGGGGCTCCCGTTCACTCGGTGATAGCCAACCAAGCAAGGCTTAACTTGTTAAGTATATTAAGACTGGATAGGGTTACCTTGGTCACTTATGTTGTGGCTGGGTGGCATAAGCTGCATTTAAGTTAGGCGACATTTTAGTCAGACAGCCCCTTTTTATTTGCAAAAGAATACCTTGATTCATAAAATCGCTGTATAACGGAAAAATATTTAAGGAAAAATTATGCTTGGTGAAACAAATTTAACGGCACTACTCGCATCGATGTCACCAGTATTATTAGATGACGAATATGTTTTTTGCTCAGTGCAGGGGCAATATGGTGATTACCAAACTTTATCGCCACTCGCGACGTTTCGCGAATCTGAAGGGCTGACATTAGTATTAACCAAAGCGGCTGCTATTGAGGGCGGTTTGTCATTTGAATCAGTATTTAAAGGCATTACCTTAACGGTACACTCTAGCCTTGATGCCGTCGGTTTAACGGCTGCAGTGGCCAATAAATTCACCGAAAAAGGCATTAGCGCTAATGTTATTGCCGCGTATTATCATGACCATATTTTTGTGCAAACAGAAAAGGCGGCTTTAGCCATCGAAGCGCTAAATGAATTGAGTAAAGTGTGAGTACCGTTTATCCAGAGGATTAACTCAAAGACTAATGACATAAATGCTAATAGCACCAAATACCAATAAAAAAAGCCCATCAAATACATGATGGGCCAATCCGTGTTTGGGGGGCCGGAATAGGGTGGTGTTGTATTAATCTGCAGGACGTAATTGATTAAATTCAGAACCGGCAAAGTATCCTGGCCAATCTTGATTATTACCTAGCTCAGCTGCGGCTTGGTAATACACGCCTAAATCTTGTAATGATCCGGATAAGTCCCATTCAGGACGGTAATCGTCGCAGACGTTATGATAGCAGCCTTTCATTTTCACCAGCATTGCGGTTTTGTATTGTGCTGTTGCTTCATCAAGCGGTTCGTTACCCCCACCGGCAAATACTGCCGGTACACCTAATTTGGCAAAACTGAAGTGGTCTGAACGGAAAAAACCGCCTGATGCTGGGTTAAGTTCGCCCTTGCTAATCCGATCCTGTTTAGCTGCAGCGCGGTCTAAATAGTTTTCTAACTCAGACTGACCTTTGCCAACTATGGTGTAGTCTTTGGTTTTGCCATACACATTGGTGCTGTCTAGGTTAAAAACAGCGACCGTTTTATCAATGGGATAAATAGGGTTAGCAGCGTAGTAACGTGAGCCTAATAAGCCTTGTTCTTCACCCGTAGTGGCAATAAAAGTTAATGAGCGGGCTAAGCCATGACCTTGTTCGGCTTGCTGCGCAAACTGGCGGGCAATTTCTAAAATACCCGCAGTGCCAGAGGCATTATCTAATCCGCCATTATAAATTTGGTCACCGTCTTTGGTGTCATCTTTACCGAGATGATCCCAGTGGGCCGTGAATAGAATATGCTGATTGGCCTGAGTGCTGCCGGCTAACGTCGCCACCACATTATAACTGTCGGCATACTCTGTTTTGTTAGCAAATTCAATGCTGGCAGTTTGGGCTAAATTGACATTGAGTGAACTGTTGGCCGCGCGATCCATTAACGATGTTAATGATAGACCGGCTTTGTCAAACAAGGCAGTTGCACTGTCTAGGGTTAACCATCCTTCAACTTGAACCCGTTGATCTTGTTCTGCTTGGCTAAGGACTAAGTCTTGTTGAGCTCCAATCCAGCTATTTTCGACTACCGACCAAGGATAAGAGGCCGGTTCAGTCTCATGGATGATGATAGCGCCCAATGCTCCTTGGCGACTGGCTTCTTCAAACTTATAAGTCCAACGGCCATAGTAAGTCATCGCCTTACCATTAAACTTCGCCCCTTGAGGATGAGCAAAGCCTGGATCATTAACTAAAATGATGGCAATTTTGCCTTTCATGTCGAGGTCTTGGTAATCATTCCAGCCGTATTCTGGTGCATTAATACCGTAACCGACGAACACTAATGGCGCATCTTTAATACTGACTTGGTGGTTATCATGACGACTGCCTAGCACTATATCTTGGCGATACTGCATGTCCATGCCAGCTAAATTAATTCGTTGTTGCTCGCTGGCGGTGTAGCTTACCATTGGAACTGGTTGCAGAAAACTGCCGTTATAGGCGCCTTTAAGCCCCATTTGAGTGAAAGCAGCGGATAAATATTCTAGGGTAAGTTTTTCACCTTGGGTGGTGGGCGCCCGACCTTCAAACTTATCAGACGATAATGTTTCGATGTCGGTTCTAAAGCGTTGTTCATTAAACGTCACAGCAGTGACTTTAGCTGGGGCAATTTGTTCGGTCGAAGCGTGTTTAGCATCGTCACTATTGCATGCTGTCAGCAAGGCAATGGCGCAAAAAGGCAACAATCGTTTCATGCTATGTCCTGTTATTATTATTTATTGTTATTTCAGACAAGCATAATGAGGCAAGCCAGTGCTTGAAAACAAGGTTGCTGGCTTGGAATTGTGTTACCTAATGTAAATTGTGTCGTTGACACTCATCTTATTAACTATTTGATCTTGTTGGCGTGAATCAATAGTGCTTAAGCGATATTGGACATTACTCAACCCCTGCAATCATATGAGTACTATTCTATATTAAAGGGTTTACCTTGCGATAAAATAGTGTCTCGCGTATCAGTATCGAGCATTGATTTAATGGCGAGACAATCAAACTGTCACTGAGTAAAAATATCGATTAAACGACATCAATATCAGCGGCGCATGCAAACACGTGATTAGGTCTAAAAGGTTCTTTGTCAATATCAATCATTTGGCTCACGCCACTGGTGACCAAAATGGTTTCAAGTCCTGCTTGAAAGCCTGCGAGAATATCGGTTTGCATGTTGTCGCCAATAATTACGGTGTTTTCAGAGTGCCCCTGAATATGATTCAAGGCTGAGCGAATAATCCACGAGCTTGGTTTACCCACATAAAATGGCATTTTACCTGTGATACGTTCAATCGCCGCGCATAACGCGCCACATGCAGGGCTAAAGTCTGCGCCATGAGTATCGGGATTGGTGGCAATGAAGCGTGCGCCGCCAGCAACAAAGCGAGATGCTTTATGGATCATGTCCCAGTTGTAAGCGCGGGTTTCACCGACAATAACAAAATCTGGGTTAATATCGGTTATGGTGAAACCTGCGTTGTACAACTCATGGGTAAGTGCACCTTCGCCAATCACAAAGGCTTTATTGCCGGTTTGGTGTTTAAGAAAGTCGGCAGTGGCCATAGCTGAAGTGTAAAAACAGCTTTCTGGCACATTAATGCCTGCCGCGCCTAGACGGTTTTGTAAGTCTTTGCCGGTTTGCACCGGATAATTGGTGAGGATGACTAGCGGGTTGCCTTGTTCAAGCACACGGTGAATAAACTTGTCACTTCCGGGAATGAGCTTGTTGTCGTGCAGTAATACACCATCAATGTCGCAAATAATATTTTTCATTCAATGATTTCTTCCTTCAAATACAACCTCTGTATATCTAATGCTCATTCAGGTGAGAAAACAATGATTAAATCCAAAAAAGGGCTGTTTAGAGTTTGATTTAACACCTTGTGAGCTTTTTGTTGCCGATAGATTACCGCTTAGCGTTTATTCGGTCATCGTGTTAACCAAGTCCACGGGTTGTTTAACGCTATGGCCTGCGGCCACGAACGTTGTGGCGGCATGGTCAACGCTGTTCCTTACATCATAATGATATTTCCCATATCCATATGGGTCAGATGTGCGTGAGAGGCCTATCAGGCTCACGCATTCTGTTGAAAAGAGTCTTCAACGGCCTCAAGTTCAGAGTTGAATCACACCAATTGCAAGCTAGGTATGCAAATCATTTATGCCCCGAAGTGTTTTTAAGATATGGCCTGCGGCCACTAACGTCGTGGCGCTTCACCCACACCAGA
>TARA_R110000851_G_scaffold302714_2_pt1 | contig 59801 bp, 44 predicted proteins | sample TARA_R110000851 | Tara Oceans TARA_R110000851 (sample SAMEA4397627) | marine metagenome | biome: Polar Biome; feature: [DCM] deep chlorophyll maximum layer (ENVO:01000326); material: water (ENVO:00002006), including particulate matter (ENVO:01000060) such as... | depth 17 m
GAAACACCCTGCCTCGATCTCTGGGGCAGGGTGTTTTGCGTTTCTGGCGTCGCGTTGGGTGCTGTCCTTCTACTGTCCCTGATTGCAGTATCATTAAAATACAGTAAACTCTGTTCATCGTTAGATCTGCAGCATGGGATGCGCAGACGCATTTCCAGTGAACAGCAAAAGGAGTTGGCGTGGCCCACGTCAGATTGTTCAGGCACTACATTCATGTCCCTTTCGTTATTCTGGGCTTAATTGATTTTGTTGTCCTGGCCGTAAGTTTCTCGCTTGCCGCATTTTTTCGCCACTTCGGCGAAGTGTCCTTCTTTCTCGACAGCTATGTATTCCTGCTGCCTTCCGCTGTTGTTTTCAGTCTCGTCAACCTGGTAGTCATGATTGCCCTGGGTGTTCATCAGTCCCGCCTGGAAGAAGGCATGTCCGGGATGATGCTGAGGACCATTTTTTCGCTCATTATCGGCGTTCCGGCGGTGAGTGTTCTATTTATCATCGGCAACGACTGGCTCTGGTATCTCGGCTTCACGGATCTTCTCACATCGGCCTCGGTCTTTGGATTCTTCCTGCTGGGGATATGCCGTTGGGTCTTCTTCGCAATGGCAGGTAAGGACGCGTTCAAGCGAAAAGTTCTCGTACTCGGAGCAGGTTTCAGGGCGCGGCAGCTTCTGGAAGACCTTACAACGCCGTTTAATCGTAAGGGTTTTATCCTGACCGGGTTTGTGCCGATTCCCGATGAGCCGATTCAGGTCAGTGATGAAAACCTTCTCCAGATCCCGACCACATTGCATCAATACATCCTCAAGCACCCAGCAAAGGAGATCGTGGTTGCTGTCGACGATCGCCGTAAGGGGTTGCCGATGGAAGATCTTTTGGAATGCAAAATGCTGGGTGTCCGCATCGTGGATGGGGCTAGTTTCTACGAGAGGGAGTCACGGAAAGTCGCACTGGAGATGGTAACCCACGGTTGGCTGGTATTCTCGGACGGCTTCAAAGTGTCGTCTGTATATGGGTTTGGCAAGCGTTTTCTGGACATTCTGGCGGCGGGTGTGTTGTTACTGGCAGGCCTCCCACTGATGATTCTCACGGCAATTGCCATCAAGATTGAAGACGGGATAAAGGCGCCCGTGTTTTACAGCCAGGAGAGAGTAGGCCTTAACGGCAGTGTCTTTAAGGTTCACAAATTCCGTTCAATGATCACCGATGCTGAAAAGAACGGCGCAGTCTGGGCCAGCCAGAATGACGCACGGGTCACGAAGGTGGGTGAGATTATCCGTAAAATCCGCGTGGATGAGTTGCCCCAGATCTTTAACGTTATCAACGGCACTATGGCATTTGTGGGTCCTCGCCCTGAAAGGCCTGTCTTTGTTGAGCAATTGTCGGAGAAGATTCCATTCTACAGCGAGCGCCACCGGGTAAAGCCGGGTTTGACGGGTTGGGCCCAGCTTTGTTTTGCTTATGCTGATAATGAAGAAGATACACGGGAAAAACTTCGTTACGACCTTTATTACATCAAAAATCAGAGTTTATTACTGGATTTGTTGATTATAATTCAGACAGTAGAAGTGGTATTGTTTAAGAAAGGATCACGGTAGTTTCGGGACCCACATTTCCGAGACATGGAAACAGGCAAGGAATTGTAGAGAGGACGAACAATGTCATCCAAGTATTCGCTCCTGGGATCGGTTTTATCCCTGACCGCAGTCATTCTTGTTTCGGGTTGTGCTGGCCCGAAAACCTCATCACCGGAACAGATTCAACGTGCCTTGGCCGTCGACACGGTCAATAGCGTTGATGAATATATCCTCGGTGCCACTGACGTGGTGCGTGTCTCTGTATGGCGCAATGAGGACCTGAGCATTTCCGTGCCTATTCGGCCCGATGGAAGAATCTCAGTACCGCTTGTGGGCGACGTGCAGGCCTCCGGCCGAACACCTGATGCCCTGGCAAACGACATAGAGACCAAGCTCTCGGCCTATATCCGGGAACCTCAGGTCAGTATCGTTGTCACCAGCATGGGGAGCCATGAATACTCAGACCGAGTACGTGTAACGGGTGCGGTACAGCAGCCGACATCGGTTCCTCACCGCGCCGGCATGACGGTGCTTGATATGGTTCTCACCTCAGGCGGCGTTACACCATTTGCGTCCCCGAATAACTCCGTACTCTACCGGGCCGTTGAGGGCGAGATGGTTGCTATTCCAGTCAAGCTGGACGAAATCCTCTCTCGCGGCGATATATCGACAAACTACAAACTACGGCCGGGAGATATCCTGACCATACCTGAGAGAAGCTTATAACCCGGCACCGGGTATGATGGTTGATTCCGGTTGGGCTTTTTGAATAACGGACTATTGCTATGGCACTTCCTTTAAACCAGTTACCGAAAGAGATCGTTCGGGAAGTACGGTCTCGTAAATGGCTGGCACTGTTGTTGTTTGCAGTCGTCAGTTTCTCGGTATTGGCTGCCGGTTTCCTGTGGCCTTATAAATACCAGTCGCAGGTCGTTATTTTTGTTGATGACAGGAATATTATCCAGCCGCTTATGGAGGGCAGGGCCGTAGCGACAAAGGTCACAGAAAAAGTGTCGGCTGCCAGAGAGCTACTTGGTTCCAGGAACGTGCTGGAAGAGATTGCCACGGATACTGAAATATATGGTGACAATGCGGAAAACATTGGGCCGGAAGCTTTGGAGGGTCGTATCAATGGCCTCCGGTATAGCATGTCTGTTGTACCCAGAGGCGACAACTATTTCAGCATTGGCTATTCGTCATCGTCTCCCCTAAAAACTTTCAGGGTGGCGCAGAAACTGGGCCAGGCGTTTATCGAAGAAAACGCCAAGCGAAAGCGTGAAGAAAGCCGCTCCGCTTATGACTTTATCGATAAGCAGGTTAAGAGTTATGAGCAGCAGATTGCTGAAGTAGAAGAGCGCCTCAAAAAATTCCTGTCGGAGAATGTAGATGGTACCGAGGCCGATGCAAACTCCAGGCTATCAAACCTGCAAAGTCGCCTTGAACTGGCTCAGTTGGAGAAGGAGGAGCTGCAAACCCGTGCTCAATCCCTTGAGCGTGAGCTTGGCGGCGTTAGCCGCACTCTGAAGCAGGGGCGTACCGTGGACGCTTATCAGGAGCGAATCAACTCCATGGAAGAGCAATTGGACTCGCTACGGCTTCGTTACCATGATACTTACCCGGATATCGTCATACTTCGGGAGCAGCTTGAAGAACTAAAAAAACAAAGAGAAAGGGCGTTTGAGGAGCAGCAGCTCGCCAGTGAGCCAAGTGGGAGTGAAAGCATACCCAATCCGGTGTATCAGGAGGTTCGTTCCAATCTGGTTACAACCAATACCGACCTTGAAACTGTCGAAACGCGGATCAGTTCTATCAAGCGACTCATCGAGGAACAGAAGCAGCGAATGGAGCGCATCCAGGCAAACAAGGCACAGTATTCTGAGCTAACCCGTGACATGGAGGTCAACAAGGAAATTTATAACGACCTCTTGCAGCGCCGTGAGAAAGCCCGTGTTTCAATGCATCTGGACATTGAAGGGCAGGGCCTTAATTATAAAATCAACGAAGCTGCACAGTATCCCACGAGCCCTACAGGGCCGAAGTTCTCAATGTTTGCTATGGCAGGCCTCCTTCTTGGGGCAGTCGCACCCTTTGGAGCGATAGCAGGACTGCTTCAGATAGACCCTCGTATTCGTTCTCGTGAGCAACTGGAAGATGTCCTCGATATTGCGGTACTGGAGCATTTGCCGGAAGTCCGGACACCGTTTGAAAAACGGCGGGACCGAAAGGTCACCGTGGCCGTGGTTGTTATGGCGGTTCTGGTAGCCGCCGCCTATGTCGCAGTAGCACTGGCTTCTGTGTTTGGAGTGATTTGATGGCTGATTCCAGAGCAGACCAGGGAAAAGAGACCCCAGCTGAAGGAAGCGTTCTTTCTGATTTCGAGAAATGGAAATCTGAAAAAATGAACAGGGAAACGGAAAACGTCACTGGGCCGTCCTCGTCTGGCACTACTCCAGAACTCGTCTCTCGTGGCGAAGATCGCTTCTCTGAATGGGATGACTCGCGAATGCTGGTACCCAGCTCTCTGGAACTTGGGGCGGGCAGTGTAGACAAGTACGTTATCAGCAAACAAATCGTGCGGATGCAGGAACCACGTCGCCTGACTCCGGACGATTTGGAAGAGCGCCGTATTATCTATCCGGAATCCAGTAATCGGCAGCTGGTCAATCATTTCCGTAACCTGCGGACGAAGCTATTGGAAAAGTCCGGAGGCAATAATTTCACGCTGGTGGTCAGTGGCGCCCGCGAAGGAGCAGGGTCATCGTTTGTTGCATTGAATTTGGCAGCGGCCTTCGCTTTTGACGAAGCTAAAACAGCGTTGATTATTGACTGCAATCTCCGGGAGCCTGCGCTTCACTCGACGCTGGATATAGTTCCGGACTCAGGTTTAACGGATTTCCTTGATGACCCGGACTACGATATTGCCCGAATTCTCTATCCAACCGGGATACCGAGGCTACGACTTATTCCTGCTGGCAGCCGCCGTGAGACGCCGGGAGAGTTTTTTACCTCCTTCCGTATGAAGCAGTTCTTACAGGCTGTTCGTCGCCGCTATCCGGATCGTTTTATTGTTCTGGACACCGCGCCCATCACCGAGTCACCTGATGCCAGAATCCTCACCGAGCTTTGTGACTACGCCATGCTGGTCGTTCCTCATGCCGGAATGACGGCTGATGGTATTGAACAGGCAGCGGGTGCATTCCACAACGAGAAGTTCGTCGGAGCTGTCATAAATGGTTAGTCAGATCGGGCCATGGAAGTGCCCGCGCTTTGTGATTCCCGGAGTTCTGGTCTGCAGTTTTTTAACGTGCCAAGTTGTTGCAGAGCCGATTGCATTGTCTGGGGGACTCACCAACCGTTTCAGTGATAACACCACCCGGGATGCCAATAACGAGATAAGCGACACCGAAACCAGAGTCAATTTGCGGCTTTCCCATCAAAGCGATCCCGGGGAGTGCCAGGCGAGCACCTTCGCCGATGTCGGTTATGGGGTGTGGCATGATGAGACTTACGATCCGGAGACCTATACAACGGCAGACTTTCTGGGTGACTGCGAGTTGGCTCAGGGGCTGAGATGGGAAGTTGCGGACAACCTGAGAAATGTAACCAGAGACTCCCGTGGTACCGACACGCCAGACAACACAACTCGCAAGAATATATTCCGCACAGGCCCGGTTTACCTGGTTCCGCTTAGCAAGGTGGATCAACTTCGTTTGTCTCTTCAGTATGAAAACACGGAATTCGGCGACTCCGAAGAAGTCGACAGTGACCGTTATATTGGCTCGGTTGGTTGGAGCAGAATGTTTAGCCCCACGTTCTCCGGTGGCGTCAGTGTGCTGACCAATCAAGCTGAATATGATAGTGGTGTAGAGATAGACACCGATGTTGTCAGCCTTGATTTCTCCCAGACTTGGGCAACAACGCGCCTATCTGGCAGCCTTGGTGTCAGTGAAATAGAAAGCGATTTCGGCGGAGCTACCCAGTCAAGCGACGGTGTGGTTGGGGATATCTCTCTGGAACGGGAAATTAACCCGGTCACAACGTTCTATGTAAATGGTAGTCGGGAATTAACTGAGCAGACATCGGATTTCGATATACGCTTTGGCGATTTCGTGTTCGATCTCCGTGAAACCAGTGAAGTTGAAGTTACCGCAGTAAACACTGGCATTCGACGCCAGTTTAGCGATTCCTCACAACTGGATTTCAATGTATTCGCTAACCGAGCCGATTACATCCGTTCGGATGAAACAAAAGATCAGCTCGGATTGGCGGTAGGGTATAGTCGGCCCGTGCTGCCTTTATTGACGCTACGATCGAACGCAAGATATCAGTATCAGTCATTCGACGAAGACGATGTGGACGAAAAAACCATAAGCGTGGATGTGGGGCTAACCTATGAACTTACTCGCGACATGGGAATCACCGGCAGGGTTGGCCATACATCCAGGAGCAGTGATACGAGCACCAGTGAATACGATGAAAACTGGGTTTCTTTAGGGCTGGATTATCGGTTTTTCTAGAACTGGCTTGGCATGCCCTGAGTACTATTTTTACACCCGGAGTATCACGAACGTGAAACAGAACGCCCTGACAATCGATGTCGAAGATTATTTTCAGGTAGCGGCACTTGCCGAAGCCGTGAATCGTGACGACTGGCCAACCATGGAATACCGGGTTGAAGCCAACACAGAACGGTTGTTGGAACTGTTTTCCGAACGTGATGTGAGGGCGACTTTCTTTACCTTGGGGTGGGTGGCCGAACGCTCGCCGAATCTGGTAAAAAAAATCCAGCAGGCGGGGCACGAAATCGCCAGCCATGGCTATAGTCATCAACTGGTGTATACACAGACACCGGACGTATTCCGGGAAGAAACTCGCAAGTCCAAGCGTATTCTTGAGGACATCACCGGCGAACTTGTCATCGGCTACAGGGCCGCGAGCTATTCAATTACGGCACAGTCCCGCTGGGCTCTGGATATCCTTTGCGACGAAGGGTTCACCTGGGATTCATCGATATTCCCGGTTCACCATGATCGCTATGGCATGCCAGGCACGCCTCACGAGCCCTATCTATTACAGGCGCCCAATGGCAAAACCCTCACCGAGTTTCCGCTGTCGACCTGTCCGATTGGACGATACCGGTTGCCCATCGCAGGGGGTGGCTACTTCCGATTGTTCCCTTACTGGCTCAGCCATTGGGGCTTGGGCAAGATTAACCGGGCAGGGCAGCCATTTATTTTCTACCTGCACCCCTGGGAAATAGACACCGGGCAACCAAGGTTGAAGGTAAAGGCATTTTCCCGCTTCCGACACTACAACAACCTGGATAAGTGCATGCACCGGCTTGAACGGCTACTTGGCGATTTCCGTTTTGGCTCGGTATCGGATGTGCTTTCTGGAACGGACATACCCACCAGGGCTGTCGCTGTCTGATCGTTGTTTAGGGAACTCTTTAAGGATAGCGCAATGGGAATGGAGACACCTATCCCCGGTCTGGAGGCTTCAAAGGCGCGGCTGGACGAGTTGAAGAGTGACAAAGGCCGTCTCAGTCGCCTGGTGGGCGAAGCCCGCAAAAGCGGAACCAATGCGGATGAACTGATTGCCGAGCTCCAACAGGTATCAAGCGAGATAAAACAGCTCCAAAAGCAGGTTAAGAAGCAACTCAATGGGGCTCAGGCACAGGACAAGTGGGCCCCCAAACCCATCACCATTCCGCCCGCAATTGGAAACACCACGACGGCACAAACCATCGCCGTAGAGCCCTGCGCAGATTCTGACATAAACGATGCGGAGGCGTACGTTGCTCGTCATCCGGCCGCGTCGGTTTGGCATAAGCCTGGTATTTCGACGTTCATCAGAGGAACCTACGGCCACAACACCCGATATCTCTGCGCCTACGATGACTCAGGGGGTATTGTTGGTGTGCTTCCCCTGGTGCAGCTCAATAGCCGTCTGTTCGGTAACTTTTTGGTGTCGATGCCGTATTTTAACTACGGCGGTGTTCTGGCCGATCATCCTGATATCGCTCAAAAACTCATTGGTGAAGGAGAGCGGTGGCGACAACAACTGGGGGCGGGCCATCTGGAAATGCGGTTTTGTCAGGACAATGAACTGGGCTTGCCTCAGCGCAATGACAAAGTTACCTTCTGGTTGCCATTGCCATCTCAAACCGAAGACCTGTGGGACAGCTTCCAGCCAAAACTGCGTGCTCAAATCCGCCGGGGTGAGCGCGAAATGGACGGGTTCACTATCGGCGGCGCCGAATTGCTGGACGAGTTCTATCGGGTATTTGCCATCAACATGCGTGACCTCGGAACGCCGGTCTATGGCAAAGACTTCTTCAGAAATCTGCTGGACACCCTGGATGGGCAAGCGTGGCTGGTGGTTGCGCGCATTAATGGGCAGGCCGTTGGTTGTGCGTTCCTGACCGGCTACAAGGGCCGTATGGAGATCCCCTGGGCTTCTACATTGCGAAAATACAACCACACCAGTATCAATATGATCATGTACTGGAAAGTCCTGGAATTTGCAGTACAGCAGGGTTTCGAGGTTTTTGACTTCGGCCGTTGCAGTCACGATGCCGGCACCTTTCGTTTCAAACAACAGTGGGGTGCTCAGCCTCTGACATTGCATTGGGACTACTTGCTGCCGGAGGGAGAGGCGCTACCCGCACTCAACCCAAACAATCCGAAATTCAGGCTGTTGATCGCCGTATGGCAGAGGCTTCCGGTTTGGGTGACCACGCTGCTTGGCCCTCATATCGTCAAGGCCCTGCCGTAATGAGCCTGTTTCAGACAAAGGCGTGGCAAAGCGCCTGGTGGGACACCTGGGGACACCAGAAAAGCTTCCGCCTTGTCCGGCCCTGGGACGGACAAGTGTCCGGGCTGTATGAGTCCCGGTACAGGCTGAAAGGGGTGCTGCCTATACGATCGCTCCAATTCGTAGGCACCAGCTCCCGTGAGCTGAGAACCCCAAGAACAGAGTACAACCGATTCTCCCGAAATCTCACTGGCCAGCCCCTGGTGCACGCATTGCAACAGCAACTGGACAGTCATACCTGGACTGAAGCCGTCTTTAACGATTTGCGAGCGGGTTCCGAGGACCTATCTGCACTGGTTACCATTGCCGCAACCCAGAATTGGGCGTTTCGGGTTATCGCAGTTGATGATGGATATGCGGTGACAACGTCTGGACCTTTTGATGAATATCTCGCTTCGTTGGGCGCTAATAGCCGCTTAAGACTCTACAACCGTCGCGCTGTATTGGAGTCACTGGGGCCGGTGCGCGAAGAAAATTTGTGGCCACACAACTCGAAGGCTTTCTTCGATGCCCTGAATGCATTTCACAGGGAGCGATGGGGAAAAGAGTGCGTGGCAGGAAAAAGTCTGACGTTTCATGAGAGATTTCTCTCTCGAGTCGAGCAGGAAGGTGGTCGTCCATTGCTATCGGCGTTGACCTGTGGGAATCATATTGTGTCGGTGCTTTACAATGTCTGGTATCGAGGAGTTGTCTACAATATCCAGGCCGGCTTTGAGCAGAATTTTCATAAAAAACTGTCACTTGGATCACTGCACCTGGGGTATGCCATTGAGGACGCATTCAGGCTGCCCGATACTGAGCGCTTTGACATGCTGGCGGGGCAAGGAAAAAAGGAAAACTATAAAGCGCGGATTGCAACTGAACACTATCAATTTCTGACCGTAATGTTGGTCAAGAGCATGTTATTCCGTGCTCTCTACTGGATGAGAGGGTAAAAACCCATGGGAGGGGACGACGTGAAGACCATTCTGCATCTCATCGATACGACAGGCCCCGGTGGTGCCGAAACCGTTTTTATCAACCTCCTGAAAGAACTCCAGCAGACTGAGTTTCGAAATGTCGTTGTGTTGCGCGGAGAGGGATGGGTAGCTGAACAGGTCAGAAGAGTGGGTATTGACCCCCAAATTATCGACTCGAAGGGGAGCTTTAATCTTGGTTACATTCTTGGTCTGAAGCGTTTATTGGTGGCAGAGGGTGTTGATCTGATTCATGCTCATCTACTTGGCTCCAACGTGTATGGCGCTCTGCTTGGAATTATGTGTAGAAGGCCTATGATCGCGACGTTTCACGGTGCAGTGGATGTCTCGGCGGGCGAGCGATTCTTGCGGGCAAAATTCGGAATTATTGGTTGGGGGGCATCAGCAATAGTGTGTGTCTCCAAGCGACTGCAGAACGAACTTGCCGAACGCAGCCCACTTCCCGCTCACAAGCTACAACTGGTTTATAATGGTGTCGATCCAAAGCTTTTCTGCAGTGCGTCAGCGTCGGGACTGAAAGAAGAACTGGGCCTGCAGCCAGAGGCCAACCTTATAGTTTCAATCGGTAATATTCGACCAGCCAAGGGCTACGACCACTTGGTTAATGCTGCCATAAAGATGGTAAGGCTGGATCCAAACACCCATTTTGTTGTTGTTGGTCACCAACGCCCAGCCTTGTTCGAAAAGCTCAAAGAACAAATTCAGGGATCCCCGGAACAACCGAAAATTCACTGGCTCGGTTTCAGGCAAGACGTGGTAAATGTTCTCAGACAGGCGGACATCTTTCTTTTGCCTTCCACATCGGAAGGATTCTCAATTTCCACTGTTGAAGCTATGATGGCTGGAGTGCCTATTATCGCGACACGAAGTGGTGGTCCTGAAGAAATAATTTCTGACGGGGAGAGCGGACTCTTGATACCTGTTGGAGATTCTGACGCGATTGTCAGCGCTATTCAGCGCCTTAATGATTCGGCCTTAAAGCGCCAAATCACAGAGCGGGCTTTGGAGAGCGCAAAGACCAGATTTAGCTTGGAGAGTATGTTGCGCGCGTATCAAGCGCTCTATGAGCGCTTTGTATAACGCCCGGTGATCCAGGTGGAGGTACGCTGCTAATTTCAACGCAGGACGCGAAACAATGAAGTCTGTCATTCTGAAGGTCGCAAATATAGTCGGGGAAACAGGCGTATATCGCTTCTTGTGCCCTGGTCGTGTGCCCGTCTTCATGTTGCACAGAGTTACTGACGGTAGTGATGGTATTCCGGGTGACATGACGGTTGAACGTCTTCGTGGTTACCTTCGTTATCTCTCCAGTCGGGGATATAGTGTTCTGACGATGGACCAGCTCTGGCAGTTTCTCAATTATGGTGCGTCGATTCCCTCCAAGTCCGTTATGTTTACCATCGATGATGGCTTTTCAGATCATCATGACGTTGCAGCGCGAGTATTTGATGAGTTCGGCTTTTCGCTGAATTTTTTTGTAATTACCGGCCTTCTGGACGAGCAACTCTGGCCGTGGGATGACCAAATAGCGTACGCCGTCAATCGAACCAAAATCAGCGTAACCGATCTCCAGCTCCCATATGGCGGTACGTATTCCGTCAATCTTGCTGATACAGGTCTCCGGCGGGCAATCCGCGAGATTCGAAATGCACTGAAGGTCGTTAACCAGGAACACGTCTACCAGTGGCTGAGCAAAGAGCTTTACCCGAAATTGGAGGTCGATTTCCCCGATACCATTCCCCGGGAATACCGGCCAATGTCCTGGGACGATGCAAGGTCACTGAAGGAAAGAGGGCATGGAGTCTATCCCCATACCTGCACACACCGCATATTGTCGATGTTGGCGTTAGAAGAGAAACAGCACGAAATCAATGAGGCACGGAAGAGAGTAGAGCAGGAACTGGCTCACTGCCCTGATGTATTTGCCTACCCTACGGGGCGCCCATCGGATTATGACCGCACTGATATAGAAGAAGTAAGGCGCGCAGGTTTTAAGATGGCCTTCAACACCGTACCGGATTACGTAAGAGCCGGTTGCAGCCAATACGAGCTTCCCCGATTCTCTTTGCCGGAGAACAGCTCCGACTTCCTTCAGGTGGTCAATCGATTTGAGGCGTTGAAGGAAAAAGTGCCGCGTCAGCCAAACCGTTCTCGCAGTTTTCTGCCTACACGCTGAGCGATATCCGTGACCGATGCCTTGGCGTATCGGAGTGCCGGCTGGGGGTCTTTCCAGTAAAGCAATGCGCCAATACGTCGGCGACGTAGTAGTGCTATATAGCGGAATACGATGGCGAGCAGGCTTTCCCTGTCTTCGAGTCTTGCTATCAGGTCCCCAAAAAAATTCCAGTACACAAGATTATTTCGCTGCGGAGCGAATTCCACCCTATTGCCATAGGCTGCCTGGGTGCAGGCAAGGATGTTATTGATTCCGCACCGTGTATCAAACCAATTACACATGCCCAGCCGGGGATTGGTTTCGATGTAGTAATAGATATCGGAGTTTTGATCCTTCTTGAATTCGATCATCGCCGGCCCGGTGTAATTCAGGGCTTTGCCAATCTTTGCGCACTCTTCCCGCAGCGCCTGGTTGTTCTGACTGATCGCAAGTGACGTAACGCCATAATGTGAAGGCATGGTGCCAAGGCGCTTGAACACGAAGCAGGCGCTGAGTTCCTGATTCTGATCAAACGTTACGTTACATACCCACAGGTTGTCGTCACCCCCCTGTATCACTTTCTGGGCAATAAATTGGTCGAGGTGGGCATGGAAACTCTGTTTGAACTCATCCAACTCAGCCAAGGAATGAATGATAACGTTCTTTGCGCCGAGTACCTTGTATTCTCGAAAGGTCCGGGGCTTGATAATCAGCGGGAAAGTGTCCGGCACATCTTTTCCAAGGCTGTAAAAAGTCTTTGGAAGGGTGATCCCGCCCTGTTCCATGTACTGGCATTCCAATTTTTTGTCGTTCAGAATTTCAGTAGTTTCAGTGGTCGGCACGATCAGGTGTTGATTTGAATAGCCTTCCTTCTTCAGTTTACCAAGTAGCTCCGCGGCGAAATCGGAACAGGCAAGCAATACGCCTGGGCCACCTTCGTTGTTGTTCAACTGGTCGAGGATGGGCCTGATATCATCTACGGTGGGATCAATGGGCAATAAAAAACGGTACTGACTGAAGCGGCTGTAGGCGCTGAGATCAGACTGTCTTGTCAGCAGAGTGTAGGTTTTCAATCCCGCATGAGCGGCGGACCGAACAGCCCCGAGGCCGTTGAGTCCGTTCGCTAGAATAATAACGTAGGGCCGATTCGTGGCAGCCATCAGCTTCTCAGTGCGCCCAGATACTGCCTTAGTTCAAACCAGAATGGACGAAGATCGCTCAAGCGATTAACTTCGTGCCGAGTTCGTCGTCCCGGCTTGAGGAAGCGCAGTATTTCCAAAAATTTTGCCCCCGTTGAGTAGGACGTTCTGGGTGCCTTCAGAACCAGATAAAGGCGGTCCAGGTCACCAAGTAGCCATCTTACCCTACGGTGTTCCTGAACAGGTTCCGGGACCGCCTGGCCAGTACTTGCGAGGTACAGCCAGTACGGAAAATCGATACCCGAGTCGATTGCCAACTGCAAAGAACCCCAGAATCTGGGGTTGACCTCCATAAGATAGCCCACACCTTCCGCGGACACACGAAACTCTACCATCGCAACACCGTGCCAATTTGCCTTCTTTAAGAGTGTTTGCGCATAGGATTTCAACTGCTCATTAACAGGCGCAGACTCACTTAGCACGCTGACACCACCACCAGGTGGTTTTTCGCGAAGCCGGCGATGCGCAAAGTAGCATACCGGTTCGCCATGATTGAATAACGCGAAAATACCCTGGCCGGTTCCATTAACAAAGGATTGTATTGTAAAAGGAAAATCAAAGAACTTATGGGAATTCAGGGCCGAGCGGGCTTCCTCAGGAGAGTTTGCAATGATGACCTGTGAAGCGAGTATATGACCCTTTTCCAGGATTTTGGATTTGAATGGCTTGAGAACGACTGGAAAATCGCCTATGGCATCTAACTCTATAAGGCCTTGCTCCGAATTTTCGCAAAATATTGTCCTTGGGATGGGAACGGCGCTTTGAGCTGCCATCTCAAAAAGCCTGTTCTTATTGGCTAGCTTCTCAACGGCTTCTGTCTTGGGGAAGGGCAAGACCACGTGGTCCGGGATCTCATGGCGATAAAGCAGCAGAACGTAGGTAGTTGCTTCCGTGATCGGCAAAAGGAATGATATGCCGAGCATCTTGATTTGCTCCAGAACATCGTCGAAGAAAGCTCGTGGAGAACTGAAAGGGTCGGAATAGGTAACCTTTTGCGAACAGTATCGAGAAACAGCTGCCATAGAGGTGGGGGAACTTTCACCAACCGCGACCCATAAACCCTTTGAGCCCAGAGACCGCACAGCGGCGAGGGATGCACGCTGATTTCCGTCGAGAACCAGAATTCGGGGTTCCATGGGTAAAAACGTCCTTTGTTTGTACCGATAGTGTGAAGCGGGTTCTGATTATCCAGCATTGCAGGCTAAAGTTCCATCTTACTGCCATAGATGTAATGTCTGGAACGGCAACAATGTTGCCGGTAGCTAACAAAGTTGTGGCATCATATCTGTCATGTGACCTGCTCTTAATTTTTAAGGGAATGTGTCTTTACCGGATATAGGGAGATTGATTGTTGAACCGATTGGTCTATGAGCGGTTTGGCTCAAGGAAAGGATTGCTTCTGTTCTTTTATCATTGGCTTTTTGCGTTGGTTGGCGGGTATAGCAAGTTCGCTGCAATCAGCCCTAGAAGCGATCAGAGGCTCGTTTTCGTGTGTAGTGGGAATATTTGCCGCAGCCCACTCGCGGAGGTTTACGCACGCAGCCTCGGAAAAAAGGCTGCCTCTTGTGGTTTGCATTGTGGTGAAGGATTTCCTGCAGATCCCAGAGCCAGAGAGTTTGCCCGTCAACAAGGGCTCTCGCTGGAAGATCACAAAACCGTGAACGTCAAAGATTTTGAGTTCAGGGAAACGGATCTGGTCGTGGTTATGGAGCCTTTACACATAACTCAGTTTGTTGAAAAAACGAGTAAAAGTTACCAATTAGTACTGGCAGGTTCCTACTGTCAGAGGCCATACCCTTACATCCATGATCCATTTAATACCTGCGAAGAATTTTTCACTCGCTGTGAGCAGCGGGTAATGGAAGCAGTCAGGGGGATCTGTGCTTAGGAAGCACAAAGAAGTTAGCATCCAAGATTTTTATCAACTAGACCTTGGATCTATGTGGCGTTATTTTAAATCCGAAACATTGGCCTTTTGGATGATTTGTGCGTACCTATTCTTGGAATACGTCCGGCCTCAATCCATATATCCGGCCATAGACATTCTACCCTGGACACAAATTGCCGTTTTAGGAGCTTTAGTGGGGTGCTTTTCAGATAAAAGTGTTCGCTGGGCTTCTTCATCGATCAATGTTTGGCTGTCTTTATTCTTCGTTGTGATACTGCTGTCAAGTTTTTTTGCATATTGGCCTGATGTTTCTTATTCACAGTTGAAAAACCTTTATACTTGGATAATAATTTATTTTCTTATCATAAATATAATTAACACCGAAAGGCGTTTATTTATATTCTTATGTATATTTCTTATTGCAAGCTTTAAGCTGTCATTGTCATTATCAATTACATGGGCCGAGAGAGGGTTCTCTTTCACTGATTGGGGGCTTAAGGGACCGCCTGGTTTTTTTGAGAATTCTGGAGAGTTGGCGATTCAAATGTTGGTGTTCTGGCCGCTTGCATGGGCATTCTCATTGTATTTGAAGCCATACATCAGCAAGATTAAGTATTATGCTTTGCTGCTAATGCCGATCACGGCCGTAATGGTAATACTGGGAGCCAGCTCGCGTGGCGCTCAATTGGCCCTGTTGGCACAGCTCTGCCTTCTCAATTATAGATCTATTCTCAAGCCAAAAATTCTTGTTTCCAGTATCGTCATTTTTTCCGCACTTTGGTTGATTCTTCCGCAAGAGCAAAAGGACAGATTTCAAGTTGTGGGTGATGATCGAACTTCACAGCAGCGATTGCTTTACTGGGAGAATGGCATTGAAATGATGAACCAGCATCCTGTGTTGGGCGTTGGTTTTTTCAACTACATTCCATATTACGAAAGGTTTCATCAATCTGATATGCTTTATGATAGGGCGGAATTGCCCCATAATATCTTTATCCAGGTTGGTACGGACTCTGGTTATTTGGGGCTGTCTATATTTTTGATTATTATGCTCGCAGCAAGACGAAAAATGCGTCTGGTTGGGAAAGCACTTAGAACCGATGAGTGTCATGAAAACAGGTTTCCGACTGGATTTAATCTTTCCATGCTTGGCTTTGTGGTTGCCGGTCAGTTTGTAACAGTGGCATATTATCCGTTTTTGTGGATTCACCTTGCGTTTGTTGTTGTGTTTTTTAGGATTTTCAAAAATATTAAGGTCTAGTAGATGAAGGAAGGTCAATGGACTTGTCAGTAATAATCCCCGCCTACAATGAAGAAACGTTTATCATGAAGTGCTGTGAGTCTGTTCGCCTGGCATTAAAAGACTCCAAATTGACCTATGAAATACTAGTTGTCGATAATGGTTCTGACGATAATACCGCCGGAATCCTGGAAAATATTACCTATGTAAGATTTTTAAAAATTGAAAGGTCCTCTATTTCAAATGCAAGGAACTATGGCGCGAAAAAGTCTACTGGAAGAATTCTTGCATTTATTGATGCGGACGTTGTCGTTTGCGATAAATGGGGTTATGCAATAGAGGATATCTTTGAAAGCTGCGAAGGCGCAGTGGTGACGGGCTTCCAGTACTTGGTTAGGCCTAATGGTACATGGATCGAGCGTCATTGGTTTTCTAGAATTAGCAGCTCACATATAAATGGTGGTAATTTAGTAGTTTCGCGATCGGCATTCGATCAGTTGGAAGGCTTCAATAAAGAATTAAAAACCGGTGAGGATGTGGATTTCTGTGACCGTGCTAAATTTTCCAAGGAGGTATCGTATGGCCCGAGACGTGATTTGGAAGCGATACATCTAGGGTATCCTCGGACAATCGGGCATTTCATGAGGCGTGAGCTCTGGCATGGTGAGGGTGATTTTGCGAGCTTATCATTTTTTTTACGGTCGAAAGTGGCGCTTATAGCAATTATATATGCTTTTTCGCAACTTATTTTTTTGGTGTTGCTTGGTTTCGGTTATTTTTCGTTGGCTTTTATGTTGGCTACCGCTTTTTTGATGGCGAATTTCGTTATAACTATAGTTAGGTTTTCTATGATGCCTTTGAGGTCAGCCATTGTTAACTCAATTCTTAATTATTTTTATTTCATGGCCCGTTTTGGGTCGTTATTTAAAGCAATCGCTAAAAGATCAAGATCTTATTAATGTGAGATAATGCTGATAAATTTTGGTTTGGTGTATAAAAAAAGCCCGATAACAAAATTACCATAGCGACGTAATCAGTTATCGGGCCTTACGTTTACAAAGTTCCAATCAAAGCTGCAGATTTCTTAATCCAGTGTTAGAATAGGGGGGTTTGGTCGGCTTTCGGTCGATACGTTGTCCATGGGGGACTCGGTGTCTACCGAAAAATGGTCGATTAACCATTCAGTATCTGTATTGTAGGCGTCATTTGCCCAGCCTAAAATGTAACCCTGTGATATCCCTTGTTCTGAGCTGCTGTCGTCCCAAGTGTCAGCATTAGTTTTCTCGTGAATTTTGGTATAGCTATCTTCGCTTTCCCATCTACGATAAAGTTGAATAATGCCGTCGTTGGAGTTAGAACTGGAGGCCGCATTTACTCTTGCTACTACATGCATCCAGCGCCCTCTATCGTCGGGCACCGAAATGAATTGCGTAGATCCTACTTCTCCACTTGTTACCCCACCATCCTGATAAACGAGGTTGGCTCCTCCTGTTCCGTTAGGTCGCGTTTGCCACGTAACAGTTCCTGCTCGGTCATACTCTTGAGGCCAAATAGATAAAAATTTGTTGTTTAGTGAGCCGTGGGTGAAGTTTACAGGGACCCTGATCCAGTAAGAGAGCCACAAGTCATCGTAGTGTCTTCCAAGGTCAAAGCGCTGTTCCGACATGTATTTCCCAGAGGCATAGCGGAACCGAAGGGAATGATCACCGTGTTTCGGTTCCCAGTCCCTTCCCGATGGAATAGCCACGTCTTTTTCGCCGTTGTTATAGACGACCCCCTGCTCCGTGACAACGGATGTGCGATTGTTTTGTCCCCAATTGAAGCCATGGGCGTTGGTGGCAGACATGTCACCGGATTCAAAAGAATCCATGAAAACGGTTTCTGCTTGTGTGGTGCTGGCCAGTGCAAGCGCAAAGGCGGTTGCGGAAAAGAGGCTCAACCTATTCATAGTGGTGACTCCAAAGTTCATGCTATTGGATTTAGTTTAGCTCATTTGACACTATTTTACGTTCCCGAAGCGTTTAAATTTGGTTAACTTCTGTGACCGCTCGGGGTGGATTTTCATGTGGACGGTTTCAAGTGGTTTGCGTGGCGATCATCCTCGGTTAACCTAAACCTTACCTATTCACCTTGGTTTTCGGTTAAAATCAAGACTCTGTAGAATCGAACACAGGAGGTTTGATGAAGTCAGTTCTAGGACGTTTTTTGCCGCTCCGCAGGGAAGAAGTCAGAGTGCTTGTGGCAGGTATGCCCAAATCGGGCACCACAGCCATTGCGAAATTGCTCGGCGAGGCAATTGCAAAGCCAGTTTGCAGTGACCCATTTTTTCAGTTGGACCAGAAGATAGGCTCGAGCTACCGAGAGACGCTATTCAAAGGCGATGTTTCACTGTCCTACCTTTGGCGAAACCACCGTCGTGTTTTTGAGGGTGCTGTAGTAAAGGATCCGAACTTCCCGCTGTTTCTTGAAGAGTTAATTGCTTTGTTCCCCGAAGCCAGAAAAGTGTTCATCGTTCGGGACCCACGGGACAATATCATTAGTATTCTGAATCGTTTGAAGATTGATGGCCGGCAAGAATGGTCCGAGGGTCTTGAGGCATCTCTGAGTGGTGCATGGAAACTCCTGCTGACTGGTAGAACACCTACTATGCCTGGCGATGACCACCTTGAAAGGATGGCGTGGCGTTGGCGGCGATCGGCTGAGGAGTATTTAAAGTTCAAAGATTCCGTCCAGTTGATTCGATATGAAGACTTCAATAAAGATAAACAGCATCAGATTTGTGAACTCGCCAGAGCGTGCGGTTTCCTGGAACTTTCGGATATTTCCTCTAAGGTAGATGTACAGTTTCAGCCGAAGGGAAAGAAGTTTGATGATTGGTCTGAGTTTTTCGGCCAGGACAATCTGGACAGGATAGACGCGATCGTCAGCCCGTTGCTCGGTGATTTCGGCTATGAGTAAGAAGATTGCAATCACAAACATCGTCTCCCTGAATCCCGGCGATGCCGCGATTCTCGCAGGGATGTTCGAGATACTTCGAGAAAAGTATGGTGATGACACAGAGATTGTTGTCTTTGACAAAAATGCTGAAGCCGCCGAAGCACTATATTCCTGGGCTCGCTTTAACCAGGCGCCCTTCCATAGAAAAACAAAGCCTGGCTTTGTCAAAAACGTTCTGCAGCGTTTCGGGTATGGGCACTGGATACTTCGCTTCCGCTACTGGCGCCTTCAGTTGCTGGGTTTTATTCTGAGGTGCGGACCGCTCCGCTTTTCGAGGGTATTTTTTTCACGAACGGACGTGAATGTCGTCGGTGAATATCTCACGTGCGATCTGATTGTAAGCACTGGCGGAACTTACCTAATTGAGAACTACGGGTTGTGGCCTGCCATTTACGATTATCGGCTTTGCCTTACTCTCGGAAAACCGCTGGTTTTCTTTACTCAAACTCTGGGTCCCTTCACACAAGAAAAGTATAAAAAGGCTTTTCACGAAATATTCACGAGGGCCGCATTAATTTTTCTTAGAGATGAACGCTCAAAACGACATCTTATCGATATCGGAATTCCGGAAGAGCAAATACGGTTAGCAAAAGATGCCGCTTTTGCGCTTCGCACTCCAACTGAACTTGCTAAACCCTTGTCATCTGTCAAAGAGCTGAAAGTGGCGGTTTCGGTCCGAAGCCTTCGGTTTTTTGATGATACCGGTCGGGATCTCTGGCAGGAATATCTAGAGTCGGTGAGGGCAATGGTTGAGATGTTGGCCAGGCAATTTAAGGCTGAGATCGTATTTCTCTCTACGTGCCAGGGAATTCCGGACTATTGGACCGATGATGCCGCAACTGCCGACGAAGTTGTGTCCGGGCTTTCCGATGGCGCCCTGGCCAGAACCCGGATAGACCGTCGTTTCCGGCAGCCGACAGAGGTCGTTGATGCCTATGCGGGGTTCAATCTTGTGATTGCGACCAGGATGCACTCTGCGATTCTCTCGTTACTTGCTGGAACACCGGTTATTGGGATCGCCTATGAGTTCAAACTTGAGGAGCTGTTTGTACAACTCGGTATGTCACGTCTTTCTCTTTCGATCCAATCCCTTAATCCTGTTACGGCAAAGGAGACTCTCGGTTACGCGATTGACAATATTGAAATCCTTAGAGAAGAGCTCCCCGTGACCACGGAGTTAGCGCGATCTGAGGCATACTCAACATTGGTTGGCTTACCCAACCTGAGTTAACTGGAATGACTGATTGTGTTAACGAATGAGTGATTACAAAAACAGAGTAGTCAATGCGGTGGCGATTAGCGGTGGTAGTCGCCTTGTAATTCAGCTGATTTCTCTCGGCTATACCATCACGCTTGCGCGATTGCTTGCCCCAGACGATTTCGGACTTATCGCTATGGTTATGGTGTTCACGGGGTTTGCTGAATTGCTGGCAGACGTCGGGCTTGGATCCGCGCTCATTCAAAAGAAAGACGTTACCGAACTTCATTATTCGACGGTATTCTGGACCAACCTTGGCCTCGGAACCTTTTTTACAGGTATTATCTACGTTTGTGCTGATCTTATTGCCTCCTTTTATCAGCGTCAGGAGTTGTCGCTGATTGCGCAAATTCTCTCACTCCAGTTTGTTTTTGCAGCTATCCGGCTGGTCCCAAGTGAGCGTCTTGCAAAAGAACTTCGCTTTGGATACGTAGCGATAGCCAGTCTTGTAGGTATGCTTCTTGCTGGCGCTTTGGCGGTCTTTTTGGCGTTCGAGGGTTATGGAGTTTGGGCTCTGGTGTGGCAATCGGTGGTGAGCACTCTGGTTACAACTGTGGTCACCTGTTTGGCCTGTCGGTGGACACCTCAATTTATATTCAGTTACAGAGCATTTCAGGAGTTGTTCAGTTTTAGCGTGTATTTGTTTGGGACGCGAATGATCCAGTACGGGGCGCGTACAGTCGATAAATTATTGGCCGGCCGTTACCTTGGAGGCGACGCTGTCGGCATGCTGGATAGAGCCCAGGCGCTGATACTTTTTCCCTTGCGGAACATTTCTCATGTTGTAGGGAATGTCATGTTTCCGGCTCTCAGCATGGTTCAGGATGACCTGGCCAGGATAAGGAAAGTCTATCTGAGGAGTACACAGGCCATTGCACTCGTAACATTTCCGATGATGTTAGGAATGATTGCTGTGGCGGACAACTTCATCATTGCTGTGCTGGGTGAGCAGTGGGTACAGATGATTCCGATTATTCGGATTCTTTGTATTGCAGGTATCGCCTCCTCAATAGTGACAATCACCGGGTCTGTCTACCTGTCTCAGGGCGCATCAAAGCTACAGTTTCGGGTAAATCTAATAACTAGGCCAATCGCCATCCTTGGCGTTGTTGTTGGATTGCCCTGGGGGCTTATTGGTATTGCGGTGGGATCGGTAGTAGCCGTTCTCATCAATACTTACATTACGTTATCACGTGCCGGACCTCTGATTGGGCTGCGACTACTGGACTTGTTTAAAACCTTGCTTCCTACCTTGATAGCGGCAAGCTGTATGGCAGTTCCTGTCTATCTGCTCGGCCATTACGCCGATCTTGGGCGACCTTTGGTGGAGTTGTTACTCCAGATCCTCTTCGGATCTGCCTTATACTTGGGGTTGGCATTGGGTATGAAGCTTTCGGCGCTTACCGATCTTTATGGTTTGATAAAGGCGCGTGTAATAAAATGAAAATTATCACGACACTCGTCGGAATACTTATAGCGACTTCCATCTATCTTCATCTTCAAGATAGCACAATTATCAATCTAGCGTTGAATCAGGTTGTTTTTATCCTGGCTTTAGGTCTATCTATTACCTCAGCAAGCCTGTATTTGGTATTTTTTGAATATTTTATCCATCATCAGAAACTAGTTGAATTTTTTTCTGGACTTGCAGTCGCATTTGGCGCCTTTGTCTTCCCACTGCTCTATTTTGATGTCACATTTAATGCACAAGACTTTTTGGTGTTGCTTTTTACAATAATTTTTTCAGTTTTTTTGTTTTTTGTTTTAAGGCTAAAGATAACAAAAATTTCGATAGCAGTAGCTTTAGTTTTTTCAGTAGGATTTATTTTCCACTCCTCAGGTTTTTTTAGTGACATCCCTGATAATGGCCTCGCAGATAATGAATCTGAAAAGTATATTTTTAGCGCATTGCATGATATAAAAGTTGACAGTTTTGACCTGAAGGAGAGCGTTGTTCAGGACGGAGGTGCGATTGCGGATGTAACAGGATCGAATTTGATTTTAGTCACGGGGCGAGGGGAGGTTCTGCAGTATGACCTTTCGGGGAAGGCAGCAGTTAGTTTCCTATTCGAGATCCAATTTGGCCTTTCGAATTACAAAAAATCAGCTCGATCAGTAAATCGATGGTATAGGATTACGGACGCATTCCTCGACAATAATAGTTCGGAACTCTTTGTTACTTATACTAAATGGCACGAGGACAGAGATTGCTACACTGTTAATTTGGACGTCTACGAGTTTTCTAGAGACACCTCAACGACAAAAGATTCTTCAGAAAAGCTCTATGAGTCATCTCCTTGCATTGAACATGAAGTATTAAATAATGAGACAGGAGGTAGGATTCTTCAGACGACCGAATCGAAATTGATTTTTTCGGTAGGTAGCTTCAAAGCCTCTGAACGAATCTCTCTTAACGAATATCGTAGTTCAAGTTATGGGAAGGTGATGGAATATGACCGATCAACCGGAAAAACCAGGATCTTTACCGTGGGCCATAGGAATGCACAAGGACTTGTTCGGTGTGAAGGCAATATCTACCTAACTGAGCACGGGCCATTCGGTGGGGACGAGCTTAACTTGCTTGTTGAAGGGCGTGATTACGGGTGGCCTGAAAGTAGCTTTGGCACGGATTACGGCAAAAAAGTCCTGACGATCAGCGGAGAAACAGGGCAGCACCTCAAAGGGCAAAAGCCAATTTACGCTTGGACTCCGTCAATCGGAATTTCCAATGCAGTTTGTTATCAAGGTCAGGCCTTCAAGAATTGGGAAGGCGACCTACTAATTGCCAGTTTGAACGGACTGGGATCGGGTTTCAGTATTTACCGGACGAGGGTATTTGAGGGAAGAGCTGTTTCGATCGAACGAATTGAGATTGGGTATAAAGTAAGAGACTTAATCGAACTTGAAGACGGTCGTGTGCTTATCTGGGATGGCTTGAATACAATCAGCATTCTATCGCCCGCTACCTCAGAATTTGCCAGCTGCTCGGGCTGCCACAGTATCAGATACCGTAGCCACGGCGTAGGCCCAGATTTGCACGGTGTTGTTGGCGCACCAATAGCTCGACACACAGACCGCTATGCTTATTCTGACTCTCTTAGAAACTTGTCAGGAACCTGGACCCCAGAAAGGCTGCATTCGTTTCTTAAGGCCCCCCAAGAGTTTGCTCCAGGCACAACAATGAGTTTTGATGGAATAGAGGATTATGAGCAACGGCAGAAAATAATAAAATATTTGGAGGGCGTATCTAGTAACCGTTAATTTTATTATTGTTGTATGAATCGGCAAGTCCCTGATACTATTTTCAATAGAATTTAGTTTTTGAATGAAGACGACCCGTTGCTATATATTTTTTTTACTTTGTCATTAGATTCGGAATATTTTTCTAATAGAAAGCGCGCTTCAGATTTGGTGAGCGGTCGTTTCCCGTCGAACAGTTTGGGTAAAAACTGGGCCCCTTTCCGGAATATCAGGCTCGTAAATCTATTTGATACAAATTTCCTTAATAAAGGTTTTGAATTCGCATACCAAAGAAAATTCAAATAACGCCAAGGTAGACGATTGTTTGCGCCGACAGGTGGTCTAGGTAACTGAGCAAGTCTAGGTTCGCCCAAGCATTCAGAAAAGTCTTCTACCAACCCGGATTCGATGGCTTGATCATAAGAACGCACATTTAAATTGCTGTTTCCAAAAACGTAAGCGTAACGTTCCAGAAACTTAAAATAGTCTAGCTCAGCATTTATATCCCATATCGTATCCGGATAGGCCAGCAATCCACGTTTTACTTGTTCCGCATAGCGGGAACAAAGAAAGTTATCTTGTCTTCTTAAGTAAAAAATAATCTCAATGTCAGTTTCTGGTAGGCATTCTTTTATAGTGTTGAGTTCTTTGTTTTGTATCGAGCTTCTCGACAGATATTCTGAAGAAAAAAGTACTATTTCCGGGTTAGTTTCCTCAATTTCCTGCTTTAATTCGTTAATGATAGCTTTTTCTTCATTCCCGCCGGTAACTAGACCCTGGAAGAACTCATGATGGTAATTGAAGTATTTATTCCGGCCGCTCTCAGGATATAGTATACCGAAATCTTTAAGCAGTAGGGATGCGTTCATTCCAAGAAACTGCTGTAGATATGTCGTTCCTGTTTTGTGCCTACCTGCGTGAATGATGATTTTCATTTCGATTTACTCCCTGTTCAAAAATATACATTTCGAACTATATTAATAAATTAAAGCTAATAAAATACTAGATGGTATCATCGCTTACTGGCGGTACCTCAGTGTAGTAGCAACTCCTAGCTTAAGACTAAAGCATAGGAGGAAATGGCAGTAGCAGCCAGCGTTTTTTAACAGAATTCAAGGGCGTAGTAGTCCAACAGATGCAGGTCAACTGTACGCTGTTTCCGGCTCTAATCTTTTCTCACATCCTAAAAACGGCGTGGGGTCTCAAATCGATGACCGTCAACCAGGAGGCTCTTTCGCGTCGAGGTTATAGCCTGATAGTTTCAGAGGGCAGAATTGCTAATGTCGTATTTTAATAATCACCGACCAGATTCCTTTTCGAATGGGGCGAGGCAGCAGGGATATCAGGAATTTGATGTTGGACTTTAAAGATCTTTCCGACAGACCTAATTGCCTGGATTGGTTAAGGACTGAGGCGAAGTCGCCTTTCTCAAAGGTCAGAACGATTAATGCATTTCTGCGTCTGACGATGCTTTTTTGTATGGTATCTTCGTTCACCCGTGCAAAAGGGTGTGTTGTTAAGTAGTGACTCAATATCGTTATCTCGCCCTTGAGTTGTAGAATTGTGTTCGCTGATAGGTTGTTTCCGTGTTTTCTAATGCATGAAATGGCGGTAGTACTAAACGCAAAGTTCAACATCGATATGGCCCTAAGCGTAAATTCCAGATCCTCTGATCCAACGTGTCGAAAGCGGTTATCGTATCCGCCGATAAGGCTAAATGCCTCCTTTCTCATGGACATTCCCGTTGGCCAGAGAAACTGGTTAAACATAATCTTTGGCAAGATCTCCGGAATTTTTCTCAGAAATCCGTGCTCTTCAGTTGCGCCGGAAAAAAAGTCAGCGGGTAGTTTTGAATAGGTGTCTTGAGAGGTTTTACCATTATTGAGAAATCTGAAGTTTACATAGACTAGGTCAATTTCCGGGCGTCGCCCGGTCAGATAGTCGATTTTTGATGTGTAATCCTCCTCCAGCAAATCATCTGAATCACAGAATGTGATCCATTCACTGTCTGCCAATTGCGCCCCCAGATTACGGGCATGCGGAACTCCGCGGTTAGGGGTTTTGACATAGCGAATCTTTGGAAACTCTCTTTTCACGAGCTCCTCCGTACCGTCATCGGATCCGTCATCAATCACTATAATTTCGGCGAAAGGGAGGCGCTGCGACTGTAATGCTCGAAGGGTTTCTGGTAGATACTCTGCACGGTTAAACGTAGGAACGATTGCGGTTGAGCTAAAAGAGGGCATGGGTCTAAGCCACCTTTTCCTGACTTTGGTTAATGGTGTGTCTGAGGCCGTCTGCCTGTTCGATACATTCTAGGATTGTATTTTTCAGAACATTATTCTTCGCAGCATCACTCAAATTCGTGATGGCATAATTCCGTCCGTTGGCCGGGATGCCAGAATTAGTTTTTCCAGTGAGGGCGGAGATAATAAGTGTGGAAAGAGAATCATAGTCGAACTCGTTGTAGAGCAAGCCAGTTTCACCGTGCTCTACGATATCAACGATTCCTCCGTGCCGGGTTGCTATCACTGTATTGCCAAGAGCCATCGCTTCCATGAGTGACACCGGTGTTCCCTCTTTGTCACCGGTTTCAGCCGTCACCGAGTTCATTATAAACACGCTGGAGGTTGAAAGTATGCCCAAGACTTCCTGGTGGTCTTTTGTTCCCAACAGGACAACGTCGTTCTGAAGGGCAAGTTTGCTGATTTCGTTTTCACATTGGGATCTTAATTCACCATCTCCGATGATGGTAAGACGAGCCTCGGGAACGGCTTTTACTACAGAAGCGAATGCCTTTATGAGTCCGACGGGGTCCTTTTTGGGAGTAAGTCGTCCAACATAGGACACGGCGTATGGATCCTTGGGTGTGTCGTACGCCAACTCATTACTTGTGATTGTCGTGTTAAAACCACAGGAGTTGTGGAGAAGTTTCTCGTCAAAGCCAATTTCGCGCTCAAGCCGCATCTTCATATCTTTTGAAACTGCTATGACGCGAGATGCAATGTCGAACATTCTACTGTAGTCATTGCGATATGTTTCGAAGAGATCGTGCCGGTAGGCATCATAGCCATGGAAGTGTACGACCAACGGGATTTCAAGCCGGTTGCAAACTTCCATGACCCCAACCCCGCTCATACCATACTCGGCAAGGCAGCAATGGATACCCCGATCCCTGAAGAGTTTTTCTAGTGCGGCATTGTCTTGTTGGCGAATGGTTTGCCTGCAAATGAGTCGGAGCAGTTTCCTGAATGCACGGGGCCAGAACCTGAGGGACTGAAAATCAGTTTCCTCATCCAGTAACCTGCGTTGCCCGGGATTACCGACCAGCGTCATCACATTGAACTCCTCCTTGAGGCAATCAATATGGGAACGAATGAAGGTGGCGGAGTTAGATATAGTTCGCCCGTCTGCATTTAACACAACAGCAATGTTATACATATCTCAGATCAGCCTTGAATTGATTGAACAAGTGCTTGAGCCATTCTTGTATATCTATATTTATCGCGCACGAGTTGATAGGCATCCTCAACCAATGTTGAGCGATTCTCGGGTTGGTCGAGAAAGTGCAGCGCAGACTCCAGTGAGTCCAAGGATTCGGGTTCGAAAAACACCACATGCTTACGGTCAGTGAAGTATTCTTCCAGGCTCTGATTTCGCGCAATAATAACAGGTGTCCGATTTGCCATGGCTTCAAGAGAGGCTCTGATTCCACTCAGGTGGCTGGTCCCTTTTTTCAATGGAATAATTGCGGCCTGACTCTGGTGGTAAAGGTTTTCCAGCTCTTTATAGCTCAATCCGTCCAGTATGTTTACCGCAGGGTTCTCTTTGAGGGCTGGTGTTACGAGATAATTCTGGGTGACCAGTACCAGTTTGCGTGATGAGTCTTGCAGGAAATCATTGAGAATTGAGAAATCACGGTTGGGGTCCCGGCCAACGGAGATATAGTGGCCTGCTCGTTCTGCTTGCGCCTTATTGTGCGAGAAAAACTCACAATCAATGCCATAGTCGATCGCCGATCCTTTTTTTCGGAATGCAGGATAGCTTTTTCCCCATTCCTGGAGCTGGTTCTCAGAAAAGCCTATAATTTTGTCTGCTAGGCGGATTACCAGCTTCGTTATTGCCTTTTTTAAAGGATGCTTTGGTAGTGTCTGCATGGCGTCATAGAATACTAACTCCTTCCCAATCAGCTTGATCAGAAGTGAGGGCAGTAGCGGCATTCTTGTCACTAGAACAATGGCGTCTGCTTGGTACCACTTCTTAAGGTCAGAGTACCGAGGTACTTCCAGCCTTCGAATAAGCCGTAGTAGCCATCCGGTATCGCGGCCGTCTTCCGGCCGGGATGTATGGGTCACGTTATATCCGGCTTTACTGAGATAGTAGTATCCGACGAGCGATTCTTTTGGTGCTTCCCCGGACTCCACCTGTTGCAGGCGAGTTTCGGGTGGGCGAATAAAGTCAAAGATAATCCTTTTCATGGCTAGATCCCGAATGCTTCCAGCGCTCTTGTGAACTGGCGTTTGGTCTGATTTATTGTGTACTTCTCAAGGCAAGTGTCCTGCGCATTCTGGCCCATGGTTTGACGCAGGTTGTCATTTTCAACGAGCTCAAGAAGATTGGAAGTTGCCGACTCAAGATTTCCGGCTTGGTAGACCAATCCACTTTTTTGGTGTTCCAATGCCTGACAAACAGAAGGCGTGTCGGGGACCAGAACAGGGAGTTTCTGGTACATATACTCGATGATAGATAGAGAAAAGCCCTCTCCCTTGGCGCAGTGAACAGCGATATCGGAGTCCGCAAGAATACTTGGGACATCTTTCCGATACCCAAGAAAATGAATCCTGTCAAAATTTTCCCGCGTTTCCCGCATGTTCTTGAGCTGATCTTCGTCAGGGCCGTTTCCAATGATGATAAAGTGCAGGTCCCGCTTGGTTTGCTGTAGCGCCCCCACGAAGGTCTGGATTGCAAAATCGACCTGTTTATAGGGGTGCAGTCGGCTAGCGGTCACGACAATAATCGAATCTGCTGACAGACTGAGCTCTGAGCGAATATGCTGCTCGCTGTTCTTTGTGTAAAGCCAATCCTCTGGAGCTTTGACGTCAATACCATTCTGTATACTGACGCATTTCTGCGAGGGAATCCTGCCGTTCAACAGTGACCTGCGCTGCATCAGCGGTGACACGTTCAACACCATATCTGCGGTGGCCAATGGAAGCCGGTTGCGAAAGGCCTTGACTAGGCCCTTGATGCCGGTAATCTCGGGCCTGTCGCCCGGGGTGTGGTCATGCACGATGATCTGTTCCACACCCGCTAACCTGTACTCAATATACCGCCATGAGAAGTAGGGTTGGTCTGTCAGATACAGGAATTTGATGTTATTGCGTTTGATGAACTGACAGATTTTTTTAGTACTGCCTTTATTTTGTGCATTGAAGTCGAGCTCTATGGTGTTTATCGAACTTCTTTCGATAGCTGGTGGAACCGACTTTATTTTCGGGTAGGCAAGGTAAGTTGCCTGAAACGCTGGGCGTTCCGCCAGGATGAGCCAGAAAAATTCCATCAACCACCAGGCATAGCCTGTATCTGAAGAATAGTTGGATGCCAGGAGCAGGTTACCGTGCCTCATCCAACGCCTCCTCAAACACATCCAGGGTCCTTTTTACTACGCGGTCCCAGCCCATTTCCTCTGTGATCAGGCGGTAAGCACTCTCCTGAAGTTGTTTTTTCAGTGACGGGTTACGCTTGATCTTCTGGATACTGGCCAGGATCGCTTCAGGGGTGTTTTCGGTTAAAAGGGTAACACTCCTTCCCGTAAACAGATCCTTCATCTGTCCGAGATTCGATGTGATGGTGGCGGCTCCACAGCCAAAATATTCATAGAGCTTCATAGGAGAGTTATGAAGTCCCCAGGGCGACCATGGATAGTCTGGATAGAGAGCAACGCAGACATCTGCCTGGCCAATCTTCTGGAGTATCTGGTTGTGGGGAAGACCTACATGAACTGTTGTGTTAGAGCGCTGAATAATAGTTTCAGGGTGAGATGACACACAGAAGACAAACTGGATGTCTGGCTCTTGCTCGAGGGCCATGGCGGTAACTTCGTTCAGGTAGTGCAGTCCTTGCCAAGGATACATTGCCGAACCACTGTATAGAACAGTAAAGGGATTTTCTTCGTTCGCGTTCCCGTGTAGTGAGGCTTGGGGGAGCAGGTTTCCCCCATTTGGGTTCACCAGGGTTGAACGCGCTGAAAGTCGAATTTTTGCATAGTCAGCCAGGGCCCGGGTAACGCAAATGTGGGCAAAAACCTTCTGTGAAAGTGACTTTCGTCTGCTTTCCTCGAAATAAATCTCGGGATACTTACGAAGTGCGTGCACAAAGCGTTTCAGCGATCTAATGGGTGACTCTTTTCTAAGATCGAGCTTTCCTCCCAGCCAGGAATAGGCCAATGATTCATTGGCGGGAGCATTTACCTCCCAAACAACGGGGCATCTGGCTTGTTTGATGGCTTTCTCAAACAATGTATTTCTCACTGGGCGCGCATCTATTCGCACGTAAAGAATATCGGCGCCTTCCAGAAACCTGTTCAACTGTTCGTGGGGGAAGTTTATGGCACCGGGGACGGTGGGGTCGTTCAGGACCCTGACCTCATGAGACTTCTCTATAAAGCCCGAGACCAGTTCATAGGCGTGACGGTGGTTACCTCCACGAGGTGGGTAGATTTTGAGTTCGTACATGTAAGCAATGATCATTTTGAGCAGCTTTCAGAGTTGGGGTTGTTAGACATTTAAAGCTCTGGTTTTAGATATTCACTAGCTGGCTGTAAAGATGTTCATATTTTTCAGAATTTTTCCGGCTATCAAAATTATGCGTCAGGTGCTCCAGCCCACGGTGAGTCATCTGTTCAACCTCCTTGTGTTCCATTTCCATTAACTTCAAAACAGCTTCGGCATAGCCCTGTGGTGTGTGGTCCTCAACCAAGAGACCGCAATGACCATTGTCGAGAACTTCCGGAATGCCGCCCACATTGTGACCTACGGTGGGAACTCGCAATGCCAGAGCCTCCAGAAGGGTCATAGGGAGTCCCTCATGATCAGAGGGCATCACCAAGGCATTGAGAACCAGCATCTCTTCGTGAACATTTTTGCTAAAACCAGTGAATTTTACATGTTCACTGAGCCCAAGGGTCGCCACCTGCTTTTCCAGGTCGTCAAGCAGTGGGCCATTCCCTATAACGACGCCTTTAACCGGCTTATTGTATCGCCCCCTCAAAACAGCGATAGTTTCAAGAAACATGTCTACTCGCTTTACCGGTACTAATCGGCCAACCAGTCCAAGGACAAAATTAGCGTGCCCATTGAGCGGGCTACTCTCTGATTTCTCTAAAATCAAAGTGTCAGTATCAATGAAATTCAAAATCATGGTTGTTTTGCCGGGGAATTTATCGGAAAGCTGTTTATAAAGCTGGTTTGATACGGCTACCACAGCGTTTTGACCAAAGTGCCCGGCCAGATTGTCCATTAGATTGGTCACTCTCTTTTGCACAGGTTGACGTTGAAAATGCATTTCCGGGTTACCGTGTACTGTTCGCAAAGATCGGGGAGCTCCCGCAAGATGTTGTGCGATCGTGCCAAGGATATTTTCTTTGAATCCGTGCGTATGAACCACATGAGTTTGATGCAGTACCAAATGCTTTTTAATGGCGATAATCTGGGCGAGAGGGCCTAACTGCTTTTCGTCGGCGGTTTCGACGGACACGCCGAGATGCTTGAGTTTCTGATATAACACTCCTTCGTTAAAAACAACGACAGAAGGGGTTATGGTTTTGCTTTCTGACAGTCTTTGGACTAATTGAAACACTTGAGCTTCCGCACCGGCCCATAAATCACCAGAAACGATATGAGTTACCCTCAGGTTTGAATTATCTGTAGTCATAAAAGCCCACGCCCAATGGTGGCCAGTAGGGTCCGAGTGCTGTGACTGTTGCCATCGTGGAGGTTAAAGCGATGAAGGTCGTAAGGGTTGCACCCGGCAAGGTTCCAGCCGGTCTTGGTGGTGCATGCTGCCTTGTAGGTATCGGAGACCAGGTCTTCACCTTTGCCGGTTATGTCGCCATTGGGATAACAGAACACTGGTATGGCGGCATCGCCCAGGGATTTGAGGTCCTTAAGGCAGTCCACGATTTCTTCTTTTAGCGATTTATCATCTTTCAGGCGGTTCAGGCGGTAATGGTGCCTGGTGTGCGCGCCATACATCACAAGACCGTTTTGCGCCATTTCAGCCAGTTCCGAGCCGCTGAGAATGGATCTGGAGGTTTCCGTGGGGGCGATATCCGGATGCGATGTGTAAACCTGTTCAAGAGCCTCAAGGATCGCCACATCTTCGAGTGACTTCAGTCGCGCGATCACTTCGTCCGCTTCCATAAGGGAAAGTGGGCGATTTGCGCCAGGGGTTGGCCCACTAGGCAGGTGAGGTCGCAGCCAGTCGAAGGATGAGTCATTCTCGGGAATGGTCTGTGTGGTCAGTAGGCTGAGCACCTGTTCCGGCCAGAAGGTGTTGCCGGTGTCGATCATTTGAGTGACCAGGAAGATCGTTGCCGGGGCGTTCTGTGCCTTGAGAGTTGGATAAGCATATTGATAGTTGTCTTGCCAGCCATCGTCGAAGGTAAAAGCAACCGAGAGCCTTGGAAGCGTTTTGCCTTGACTGTTACGGTCCAGCCAGTCGGAAAGGTGGACGGGTTCCGCCCCAAGTTTACGGGCAAACCTGATATGGTTTTCGAGTGACTGCGGGCTGGTGACCATACCCGGTTGCTCAACGGCACGCTCGGGCGCACCCGCCGGGAGAATTCGGTGGTAAGTGAGGATCAGGAGCGTTGGCTTTTTTGAGAGACGGACGCGCAGCCAGCCGTAGCACGCCAGCATGGAAAGCGCACCTGATTTAACAAGGGATCTGAAGAATGCCACGCCTTGGGCCTCCGTCGGCTTCGCCAATGGTTTTGGCTTGTTCGTCCATGTATAGTTTATCGCCATAGCGATTCTGCCAGTAGTGTGCAGAGATGTCATCCACAAGGGTTCACAGGGATTGGGAGCGATGCTGGTTATTCTATTCTGGTTTGCGGCAATTGGAGCGCTTTTCAGCTACTTTATTTATCCATTGATTCTTCGCTTTATGCCCCGTCGTCCGGAAGCGGAGCGCGAGCATTCCCTGTCAGACACTCCGCCGCTCGTTTCCCTGATTGTAACGGCCCATAACGAAGCCCATCGAATCCGCGACAAAATCGAGAACTGCCTGGCTCTGGACTACCCAGGCCTGGAAATCATTATTGCCTCGGATGCCTCCAGTGACGCAACCGACCAGATCGTAGGCGAGTACGCTAATCGCGGCGTGAAGCTGGCCCGCGCAAAGGAACGGAAGGGAAAGGAACATGCTCAACTGCAGGCGATCAATGCCGCGACCGGGGACATCCTGATCTTTTCAGACGTTGCAACGTCGATTCCTGAAGACGCGATTGGTCGTATGGTGGCTTATTTTAATGACCCCACTGTGGGCGCTGTGTCCAGCGAGGATCGCTTCATCAGCCGGGATGGCAGCGTGGTAGGCGAAGGCGCCTATGTGCGTTACGAGATGTGGTTACGGGGCCTGGAGTCAAAACGGGCAGGGCTTGTAGGGCTGAGCGGATCCTTCTTTGCTGCCCGCAAGGAAGTGTGCCAGGAAAACTGGGATATCTATTCCCCCAGTGATTTCAATACTGCCTTAAACAGTGCCCGAAGGGGGCTGGTGGCTGTAACGGCGCCGGACGTCCTTGGGTTCTATCAGGATGTGGCGGACGCCTCGAAGGAATATCAGCGTAAGGTGCGCACCATCATCCGGGGGCTGACGGCGTTGAGCCGGCATCCCGAGGTGCTCAATCCGTTCAGGTTTGGCCGTTTTGCGTTCCAGGTTTTCGGTCACAAGCTGATGCGGTGGGCCGTTCCGTGGTTTCAGGCGTTGTTGCTTTTGGTCTCGTTTGCCGTCGCGGGGAAGGGCGGTATCTACACTCTGGCATTACTGCTTCAACTGGCGTTTTATGGGTGTGTTCTGGCGGGGCATTTCGCGCCGGAGTTGCGTAAGCACACCCTGGTGAAAATTCCCTATTTCTTTGTTCAGGTCAATCTGGCGGTTGCCCATGCAACGGTCAGTTTTCTTGCCGGGCGCAGGATGACTGTCTGGACGCCTTCCCAGCGCTGATCGATAAAACGCGGACGTTTTCTATGTTTGCAAAGTTGAGACCGGTCGGTAGCCCTGTACCGAAACCACAGGCCGTTGATAGCCTACTGATGCCATGGGATGAGCACTACAAGGCTTTGTATTCAGGCTCTGGCACTGAAGCGTTGTCGCTGGCTGTAAAGGCGGCCATTGCCATGAAAGCCGGCTCTGAGAGGCCTGAAGTAATTATCCCTGCCTATGGCTGTCCTGACCTGGTTGCAGCCATTGTTGCGCAGGACGCCCAGCCAGTTTTAGTGGATTTCGCCCCGGATAAACCGGTACTGGACGAAGAAGGCGTTCGTCAGGCTTTGACACAACGCACTGTCGCGATCATCGGGGTCAATTTTCTCGGGGCTTGTGCGAGACTGAAAGAGCTCTCGCGAATCTGTGCGGATAATGACTTGGTTCTGATCGAGGATTCGGCACAACGCTTCCCGCCCTCCAGTTGTTCCCATGGCTTGGCGGATTTCGTGGTGTTGAGTTTTGGCAGGGGTAAGCCAATCAACTTGATGGGTGGGGGCGCTCTGCTGTTTCGTCAAACGGAGCAATCAGTGGTGCACAGTGCGTGCGCTGATTACTCCGTATTGGAAATACGTACTAACATTGCTTGGCACATCAAGCGACTGGTGTTCAATTCGCTGTTGTCGCGCTATATCTATCCACTTCTTGAGCGCGCGCCATTTCTCAATGTCGGAGAAACCCGGTTCCATCCATTGGAGGCCATTCGGATAATGGAGCTTCCATCATCACTTTTGGCTGCGGGAATACGCGCTTACTTTGCAAGGGAGCCCCTGCATCTCGTTTATGACCGTGAACTGTCGTTCCTGCGGGAGGCTGGCTGGGCGTTTGCCGGAACGATAGATGCGCAAGACCCTACGCCTCGGCTTCGGTATGCCCTTTTGGCGCCCAATGAAAACCTGAGAAACCAGGTGGTCACGGAAATGAATGAAAATGGAATTGGTGCCAACATTTTTTACGGTCGCACACTTCCTGAAATCATGGATGCCGCTTCTATTCGTGTAGGGGGAAGCGGCAGGTATCCAAACGCCAGTAACTTCGCGAAGCGATTGATTACTCTACCAACCCATGAGGGCGTGGGGCTGAGCGATATCAGCACAATCATATCGGTTTTTGAGCGCTTGGCATCTGAGCATTGTAACGACTAGTTTGTTAGTCGATATTCTTTACACCCTGTTTGGTCTTATAATGAAGATAGCTCGGCCTGCATCCATAGTGCCAAGGAATTCGGGATGTTTCCTGATGTATGGTCCGTATATTGCGTTTATTTTGCCGTTGAAAATCGGATAAGGAGATCTGTATGCGAGTAGGTACTCTCTTAGCTATTTTGTGGTGCTTTTCAGTTCAGGCCAACGCTGCTCCAATTTGGACGTACGACCTAGAGGGAACTGTGTCCGGCTCCGAAGAAGCTGCAGGATATTTGGCGGACATTGGCGTTGGAGATTCATTTTCAATTCGCATGTCTATGCAGAAGCAATTGGATGGCAGCCATAAGATCAATTTTAGTGGATCGCTTGGGGGGTGGTTGTTCACTCGGCAAGAGGCCAGTGCATATTACCTGCATAGCGACTCGGCCCCCGAGCGCTTTTATTCAAGTGGCTCCTCCTCGCTGCTTAATGCCCCGGCAGGCACGCTTGGTGCGATCGACCCATGGGACATTTATCTTCAACTGTTTGGGTTGGAGACAACAGGGGCGGTTGACATTGCAGAAGAAGATAAACTGGTTAAGAGTGATGGTTGGCTGGATGTCGATCAGTTTCTTCAGGGCAATATTTCTTTCAACTTTTTTGCCCAGCTAGGCCCCGAGGGCAGCTCATGGACAGAGAATGATCTTTTCGGAGATATTCATTCCATTGTCCAGGTTTCCGAGTCCACTCCTGCCGTGATGATGGCTATAGGGCTTTTGTGCATCTTTACTGGGTACCAGCGAAAGCTCCGTCGGTAAGAATCAAACCGATAATAATCAATAAGGCACTCTCGTTATAACGAGAGTGCCTTATTCTGATTAGTTAATCTGAAATGCCTCAACATTTGAAGGCTGGCTCGCCAGGCCATTCGTGTCGTAGACCCGTATGGAGAAGAACCAGATCCCTCGATCGAGTCCGTCAATCACGTAGGAAGTCTGGTCTTTCGAAATGTTCTGAGTCTCCATGTCCAGATTGTTCTCCTCCAGTCCGTAGAAGATTTTGTAGTGGCTGATCTCGCCTGCGTTAAGGTTGGAACCATCCGCTCTTTTTTGTGGCACACTCCAGGACATCTCTACGGATCCGTCAGGCTCGGTTGGTACCGGTTCCGTGGTATCGGGACTGTCGGGTTCCGAGCCTGAGATGGGTTCCAGCGTCCATGGGTTAAGATTGCTTTGATACGCCTCCATTACGGTTACATCAGAGCCGGAGGCAACGACGGTACCGGCGTCCTGAGCCATCATGTCGGTGCCGTATCGGAGTTCCCAATAGTCAGGAATCCCATCCCCATCTGAGTCCTGACTGCTTTCGCTACCAGGGTCTGGTGTATCGACGTTTGCAGACTGACTGATTTGATCGCCGGTTTGCTGATCAACAATCGTTAGCTGTGCGGAGGCCAACCGTATGGAGTCAAAATATTCCATTTTGATTGGCACGGATTCTCCGCTATCCAATGCAATCGCGTATCTGTCAGTTGCTGCAGCACGATTTACCCATGAGTCAATGACAAGGTTGTTATCGAGATACAACCTAACACCGTCGTCGGTGCGTACGATGAATTCGTACTCCCGTGTCCCTGAATCGTGTGGCGCAGTAAATACACCATTCCAGCGAATGCTGAAATTATCCTCAGGCAAACCCTGAAGTGGCGCTGAGCTTGCCCAGTCAAAATTGACGGCATCTTCGACCCGATAAGTAGCCAGGTTTTCGAAGGACTTGCCGACAAAATACTGCCCCACAAAACCATCGATCATTGCTTGGGATGCTACAGGAACGTCCTCAGAGTCATTAAGGTCGGTTCCTTGTTGATACTCCTCAAGGTTCGTTGCTCCGTCGCCATCTGCATCTTCGCCAGCGTCGTTGGGTGCCAGCGGGTCCAGGTTATAAGCAAACTCGGCACCGTCTGGAATGCCATCGCCGTCGGTATCTGCTCGCTCTGCATTTGTTCTCAGATCGAATTCCTCCAGAGCTGTCAGAAAGTCATCATCCCGGTCAGACGACGCATCCTCCGGGTCATTTGGGTTAAGCCCATGGAAGGTTTCCCAATTGTCGTAGAGTCCGTCCTGATCTTCATCCAGGGGAGGATACTGTGGATTCATGGATAACCCGTTCTGTGCATCAAAATAGCCGATTCTATACCCGCGGTTGTATGCCTTGACGGCGTCTTCCTCTGAAGGGTATGACGGCTGAGCCCAGCTTGAGATCGCTGATGCCGGCACGACTTGACGGCTGAGGCCCGGTCCCTCCCAGGCGACAGCGAAGTGGTCATCTCCAGAGCGTTCCTTGAAGATAATCTGGAAATAGTATCGTTTGCTGGCTTCAAGGTTGATTGCAGCCGATCCCTGAGATGAGTAATTCTCATAGTCATCGGGATAGGTCCACCCAGGTACTGTCGCAATTTTCGTAGCGCCATCGGGTGTCTGGGAATCACTCAGCCAGAACTCGACCTGATCATCACCGCTGACAAAAAAACGATACAGTCCGTCTCGGGGCGGGGTTATAAAACCCTGTGCCATTGCGCCATAGTAGTTCGCACGGTTCTGCGTCTGTTGAAGAGAGTTCAGTGTTTCTATATTGTCAGGGTTATCCGGGTAACGCGTGAGTTCGGTCAGCGCACTCGGTTCTGCGCCAGGAATATCCATCCAGTATCGGATATTTACCTGCCCGGGTTCACTTTGCTCCGGCAGTGATGCCGTTGGGGGTAATGAGTCGATATCTCGTCCCTGCCACACCTGGCAGCCACCTATCGCAAAGAATAAGGGTACCAATAGCGGTTTCCTGAGTGTGTCCACGACTAACTCCTTATGGGGTAATAGTGACGCCTACTCAAGTATTGGTCGCAAGAGGCTATAGGGCCAATGAAAGTATGGAACGTTTGGGAATCTGCGGTTCTTAGTTATCGTAATTACTTATAAGAGGTATAACTGAAATTCGATTCAGGAGATGTTGGTCGATCAATATTCTCTGGAATATTCTAGTTAACCTTGGTGCTGTGTTCAGAATCCTGTTGGTGGCTGATAACCTCGAAGTCGCTTTTTCAGGCTAACAAGGAACTTTCCCAAGTGATACTTAGCGTTATCGAACCTTGATTTCCCGGGAAATTTCGGAGATAGGCCAAAGCGACGCAATAGCCGATTAAATGAATGGATGTATGCGTGCTTTCGGGTTGTTTTAGTATAGAAGACCATCCCGATGGAAACAGTTACGGCGTTGTCTGGGGTTACCCAGCTATCGTTAGTGCGGGTCGAATGGGGGGAGGTGCTCGGGAAATAGACTCCTTCAGTGGGCCCCAGGTCCCATTCATATTTTTTCGCAATCAGTTCGTCCCTTAAAACTACATCATGAAGGGACTTGTCTATGATGAAGCTTTCCACCGTGTTCGCTGGAATTATCGTCCTGTCATGTGCGTCCCACACATTCATGATCTTGCGACCATGGATCTGTAACCAGAAATTGTTCTCACGATCAATGTGGAAGGGAGTGACGGAAGGTGGAGAAGATATAAAGATAAACGCCTGCGGGCTGAAAATGCCGGGTTGGTCACGTTCTACGAGGTGCTCCACAGAAGAAAGCGCCTCATTGACCAGCTCAGCGTATTGGGGATCCTTTTCGGCGTTGTAAAGTGCAACCCAGGAGCCAGGTTCACAGATGTTCCTGAATACTTCTGAGAGGCTGCGGCCATCGGGGCTTTCTGCATGGTGGATAAACTTGGAGTTCTGCTTTGTTTCCGGAGTAATAAAACGACACTGTTTCAGTGGCAGTAAGCGGTGGGCAAGGGCTTCTAACTGATCGAGTTGAAGTAGGGGATGTTCATGAAAGTTATGCTTGATCAGCGAGATTCTGTCTAGGGAAAAGCCCGCTTCGTCCTCAGCCCATATTCTGAAACGGCTACTGGTATCAGATTTGAAGACTTGCTCAGGGCCTGACTTATGCCCTGTATTGAGCAAAGATGCATTTTCAGCCGTTTGCATACTATGTGCTCCAGTTGCTATCAATAGACTATACGGTTCAAAGATGAATCTGGTCAAACATTGGTCAATACAAACTAGCTGCGAGCCAGATAAAGCCCTGTAAAAACAGGGACATTGTATTTCGGATAAAATGGTACGTTGCAAGAACGAGAATGGTCCTGCCATTCATCGATGACTCTGTAGCCGAGTTTTTCCAACGAACCCAAAAATTCGTCGCGATTGAAGACTTGTTGGGCAACAAAGTGAACACCGCCATTTTGCAATGTGACGTAACGTTTGCCATCGTAAAGTGGTAATTTCCCTAGCAATAGATGATTGGGTGCATTTTCGAGCGAGGCAAGCAAATCTGGTAAAGAGGGGTTTTCGATGTATTGAATAGTGCCTAGAGATAGTAGTAAGTCCGCACCATCCGCGTTGTTGAGATCATCAGTAAAGTTGAGTCGTTCAGAATACCCCTCGCGCTCAGCAAAGTCCTTACCGGCCTCCACGACGACGGGTACTTCGCAGACATCCCACTTTATATTCTCCCATTCTTTGAGGTATGAGCGATATCCGATGAAGTGCACACCGGTATTGCCTCCAATATCGAAGACTCGGGATCGGCTGCTAAGGATTTTGTCCATCCAGAATAAGATGGGATAATCATAAAGAAATAATTTGTTTCTACGATTGTCAAAATAACCTTCGAACTCTTTAACATCGAAACCCTTGACCATGGTTTCAGGAGCTGATGCCAGCGCTGACTCGAAACTGTTGAATATGCCACGGAAGCTGTTGGTTCGATGGGAAAATATCTTTTCATATCGACGCTTCCGTAACTCAAGTATTGGCGTTAAGTTTTTAATGAGTGAAGTGAGCGACATTTCGCTAATCCTTTTGTTGGTAGCTCTTTTTGCTTAAATCTTTTTTAATATTAATATAAGGGATTGGTGCTATCTCATTATTTACTGGGATTTGAACATGGGATGGAGTACTTCGTCCTAAATAAACCTTGTTTTTTGCGACGAAAATGTCTGAATTATTGTGTCCGGTATCGCCAGTGTTCAGATTTCTTGCCAAGCGTGGAAAGTTGCTGCTCGAGATATGAAACTCGATGCTATGGCCTTTCCTGAATCGGTAAGCGATGGGCCTCATTTCAAGCTCAACCCGATAGATGCGGCCTGGTTCAACGGGGCTTGGGTTGTCGATACCGTTACGGTAACGCAGGCGAACAACATCATCCTGGAGGTTGAAGGCTCTGCCATCCGGGTACTGGTCGACCATTTTGACGGTAAAGTCCGTATCCGGCGCGCTGGTTGATACATAAAGCACAACGTTGGCGTTGCCGACCAGCTCTATGTCTTCCTCCAGTGGCTCGCTTGAATAGACCAGCACGTCCTGGCGTGATTTCAGCGGCCTCTGATCGAGGGGCCCGGGCTTGTCTTCCGGCCGGTAGGTACAGCAGATAGGCCCTCCCATCGTTGGAACAGGGTCTCGAGGATTATAAGTGAATTCGTCGTAGCGGTCGCCGAGCGCATAGATATTGTTTTTAAAGACGCGCTCTTTCACTAGGCGATGATTCGGGCTCAAGTAGTAACGCTGAAGACTAGTGGATTCTGGAGGCCACTGACCGGAGCTGCTCCACTTTCCAGAATGTATTAAGTAATACCCGTACCGAGGTGGTAGGGCCGTAGGCTTGTCCTTGAGCCAGTGATCGAACCAGTCGATGTAGAGTTGCCTGAAGTCCTTGGCAACGTATTCGAAGGACATTTCGCCAATCGTTACCTCCCCAGCCTTCAACTTGCCCGCACTGCAATGCACGCCAGGCGCCATCAGTACATGCTGGGACCTCGCCCGGGGATTGAGGGCATTTTTGGACATGTGTTCTGCAAGTCTGAAGGTATCGTGCGCTGTCTGGTCGAACCAGTCGTTAATGTGGAGTGTCGCTGTGGAAAACTGATCATCGGGGTGGATGGCGCCCTGTTCATCCCACCAGGTATCTGTGAGCGGGCGGCTGACGATATCCTCGAAACTGGTATCGTAGGAGACGACTTTTCCTGCGATATCGGAAACTGGAAGATGGTCCATGTATGTCCGCATGCGATCCTCGTAGTCATCGGGTCGCGGGGTAACTTTAAAATCCTTGGCAGTTTCGGCCGTAAACCAGCCGAGCGCAGATGCGAGGTTTAATACCCCGTTCTCATAGACGCCGAAATAGCCAAAGCTACCCTTAGCCTTGCCAATCGCACCACCCGCGCCAGCAGCAATCATCGCGATGTGGTTGGGATGGTTCTCTGCAGCAAGTATGATCTGGGTCTCACCAAGATAAGAGCACCCAAAGGTACCTACCTTACCCGTGGACCAAGGCTGAGACACTATCCAGTCGAGAGTGTCATAGCCGTCTCGCCCCGCTGTCCAGTAGGGGCTCTCATAACGACCTTCCGAGTAAAACCGGCCACGGACATGTTGCACGATCACGGCGTAGTTGTGTCTGACGAAGTGTCGGACGGTGCTGAATTCGATGCCGCCATAGGTGGTGCGAATGTATATAACTGGATGACGTTTGTTTCCAAGCGGGCGGTATACATCTGTTGCGAGCCTCACACCGTCGCGCATGGGAACCATGACGTTGCGGGTCCGTTGCATGTTTTCGCGCATGGGCATGGTGACATCGCCCAGCCACAGCTTTACGTCGTCTGCGCGATAGCCGAGCACAGCAAGGATGGCGATCAGGATCAACGAACTGGTGATCAGGACGAATTTCATTCCGGTTTCAGGGTCTTGAAGTGATCCAGTTGTTTATTGGCCCAGTCTGTAATGGTGCCGATCAGGCGTTGCCGGTGCACTTCGATGGAGAAGATGTGCTTTGCATTGGGCCAGAAGACTTCCTCGATAACGGGTTCAAGGCCGTTGATGCCCATGGCAGAGGTGAACTGGCCAAGTTTGTTGTAGTGGTAAAGGGTTTGGCTGGTAAACACGGCCAACACCCGGCCATCTTTTTCCACCAGGCTCTCGAAGCAACGGTCCATATCGTCTTCATTGGGCTCATCCCGCAAGTCCATGGGGGAACTGAGCAGTGATCGCTCCCCACTGGTATTTTGTTTCAGCCGGCGGGAGACAATCTTGTGGATATTCAACCACTTGTTAGGGTTTGTCAGCTTCCGGAGCAGTTCTCGCTTCGCGAAACCTTCGTCCTGCCGGGACACCGGGTCCAGAAGTATAAGCCCCTTGATGGATGGGTCCTGGGCGCAGAGTTTGATGCCGTTGTCGGCACCTGAACACAAACCGAAGATCAGTAGGGGCCTGGAGCCATAGAGCTTTTCGAGGGATTTCTTCATGAATGACCAGTCGAGGGCCACTGATTCCCGATTGGTCATGGTTTCGCGGGCTGGGGAGTCCCCCTTGCCAGACAGGTCCACTCGCAACGCGATATAACCCAGTTCCGCGAGTTGGCGGCCGAGCAGTACATTCAGCCGATAGGGTTCCGCCCGGTGGGACAGGCCGGCGTTCAGCAGCACCACAATGGGGCTGTTGAAGGTGTCTTCAGGCTCAGAGAGAACGCCAATTCCGTGCTGGTGTTCCCCATAGGTGAATATCCGTTCCTTGATCATGCGAATACCCTGTCCAGTAATGCTTCGAGTACCGGTTTCTGGGTGATTACGCCGTCGTGGTAATACGGCCAATCGTAGCTGAGGCCGGGATAGGCGCAGTTGCTTAGTCCTGAGCTTTTGCAGAATTCCGGATCGGTTGAGACGGTGAAGCACAGGTCGGGGTTGTTCAGGGTACTCTCGGGAATAGCCAGTTCGCGTATGTCGGTTACCAGCCCTGAGGGAAGGTCGAAGTTCCTGTACTCTATGTTTTCGAAGGGAACATTGTTCTCGCGTGCCGCTGACTGATGCCGCTGGCGCAAGATGGCATCGATCTCATTCAGCCACTCAACGTAGCGTTCTCCGGACAGCACTGGATCCCAGAAAAGGAATTCCTTTACGGATGCATGGTTAATTTGTGCCGCCAGTGTTGCACCAAACCGCACGCCCAATAACACCACATGGTTGGCACCGGAGACAGCGACGGCTTCATCAATCGCTTTTTGGATATCGGACAACCAGACTTCTAAGGTTGCCTCCGACAACAGTCCCTGGGATTCTGCTGTTCCGTAGTAGTCGAAGCGAAACGCATGATTCCCGCGCTCGGAAATGGCCACGGACAATTCCGACAAGGCCCGGTAGGTGCGCCGGTACTCGTCAAAAAGCGGCGGGCACACAACCACGACTTTTTCTGCATTGGGGTCCGTCGCAGACGAATAGCAGCCGAACAGGCGGCTGTTATCAAAGAAAAAAGGTTCTATCATTGCCCGTTACTTCCCGTCATGACTGAAACAGCTTCCTCCAGAACGGCTTCTTGGCGACCGGTGTTTTTGACTGGCTTGGTTCTGAGGGCACCTCATTGATAAGTCTTTCAAGGTCCGCAACAAGTCCGGCAAAGGTCTCCTTGAGCGACTGTACCGTCTCTGAATCAACAGAAGCCTCGTTGTAGTCAAACACGCCAATGAAACCACCAGGCTGGATCCGCACCCAGAACTCCACCGGGTATTCGGTGTTCAGCCGGGGCAGGTCCAGTTGCCTGAGCGCCAGGTTGGCAATGGAGGTTGGCCGGTTGCGGATGTCCTGAAAAGCAAAGCTGGCCTGGACAAACTCCGGAAACAGCTCCCTCTCGGCAGGCGTGTTACGGACGATATCAGCGTAGGTCACCGTCTGATGATCCAGTGTTTCCCTGAGTTGGTCGCCCAGGCTGGCAATGCGTTCCCGGAAGCTGGACGATGGCGCCTGAAGCAAACAGGGAATGGTGGTCACAAAGCTGCCTATCAGGTTGATCACGTCGGCGCGTTGACGGCCGGACGTGGGCACGCCAAGTACAATACGGTTGTCTTTGTGCGACCGGGAGATGGTCTCCGCGAACAGGCAGAACAGGGTCTCGTGAAGTTTGAGCCCGAGTTCATTACCCACCTTTTCCACCATCGCCAGGCTTGCTTCCGGGAAGTTCAGGGTCTCCCGGGCACATTGGTTGGGTTTGGCGTCGTTCTCGTTCTCGCGGGCCCCGGATTCCAGGACGCCGGCAATCTTGGCCCTGTGGTAATCGACATCCTCTGTCGACGCACCTTTTTCAATTGACCACTCAGCGTAATCCCGGAACTCGAACGCCAGTTTGTTGGCCTTTTCCCGTTCCGTATTGCTTTGTACCAGATAGGCGTCCTCCAGTTCCTTGAGGAAGATATCAAACGACCAGCCATCGAAGACCAGTTGATGTGGCACGAACACGTAGTGGTAGCGGGCATCGCCCAGCACAAACAGCGTGGAGCGGAACAGCGGCCGGTCGAGCACCTTGAAGGGTTTGAACGCCAGGTCCCGTGAGCGTTTCAGCGCCGTTTGCTCGGGGTTATCCTCGCCGGTTAGGTCCACAACATCGAGTACGGGGACCTGCTTCACTGGCAGGATGCCTTGCTGGTAGCGGCTATCCACCTGGGTAATGACCGTTCGCAGCGCGGTCTGGCGCTCGAAAACCTTGATCAGGCTACGGGTGAACGTATCAATATCAAGGTTGCCTTCGAGGAACCAGGACGCGGGCAGATTGTTACACACGTTGTCCGGGTAGGACAGCTGCCGCAGCAGCAGCCGGGTCTGTTCATGGCTCAGCAAGCGCCGCTGGGCCGTGGGCAGATCCGCCGGTGAGTCTTCGTGCCCAGCGGAGGCCGGCGTGCTGTGGGAGACTTTCTCGGCGATTTCACTCAGGCTGAGCCCCACGATGTCTTCCGGGGTCAGTTTGATGCCGGTCTGGCTCTCTATTCTGCGGATGGCCTGCAGCGCGAGCAATGAGTGCCCGCCCAGGCTGAAGAAGTTATCCTCGCGTACAATCCGGGACTTGGAATTGAGTACGTCCGACCAGACATCGGCAATCATCTCTTCGGTCTGGTTTGCCAAGGCGGACGCCTTGAGAATACTGGACTCTCGAAGTTCCGGTTTGGGCAGGCGCCGCCGGTCCATCTTGCCGCTAGGGCTCAGGGGTATGCTATCGATGGCAATGATGTATTGGGGGATCATGTACGCTGGCAGCAGTTTTCGAAGTTCCTTGCGGATGCTCACCACATTGGGCTCGTCTCCGGATTCCGAAACCACACAGCCAACGATGCGTGCGTCGCCCGGTGCCAGTTCCCATACATACGCGCAGGCGGATTTAATGTCAGCGCAGGCGGCGAGGGCGGACTCAATATCACCCAATTCAATGCGGTAGCCGCGAACCTTCACCTGATCGTCCATGCGGCCCAGATGCTGAAGGTTGCCATCCGGAGCCCATTTCGCCAGATCGCCGGTGGCATACAGCCTGCCGTGGAGGGGATGGTCAATGTACTTCTCTGAGGTGAGCTCGGGCCGATTGTGGTAGCCCGTTGCCAGCCCAAGACCGCCGATGTACAGCTCGCCAGGGCAGGACAGGGGCACCGGATTGCGTTCCCGGTCAAGAATGTGCACCTGGGTATTGTGGATAGGTTTGCCGATGGAGATCAGCTTGTCGGTCAGGCGCAATGGGTGGCAAGTGGACCAGACGGTGGTTTCCGTCGGACCATACATATTCCACAGTTCGTCCAGGCACCCGAGCAGATCCCGCACCAGATCCTGGGGCAGCGGTTCCCCGCCACAGAGCCCCTTCATCCTGACGCCATCCTGCCGCCAGTCAGTATCCAGCAGCATGCGCCAGGTTGCCGGGGTTGCCTGCATGATTGATATCTGGTGATCGAGAATCAGCCGGCGCAGTTTTTCACCGTCCTTCACGCTGTCCTTGTCGGCGATCACGGTTGTGGCGCCCTGAGTCAGGGGTAACAAAAGCTCCAGGAAGGAGATGTCGAAGGAGAAGGTGGTGACCGCCAGAAGCCGGTCATTGGCTGTGCAACCGGGTTTGTCCGACATGCTCTCAAGAAAGTTAATCAGAGCCCGGTGAGGAACCAGCACGCCCTTGGGTTTTCCGGTGGAGCCGGAAGTGTAGATGATATAGGCCGTATGCTCCGGGTCGATACTTACCGGTGGCACGGGCGACGCTTCGGCTGACGCCGGTTCAATTGCCTCATTGATATCGACTTTGAGGAGATTCACGCCGGTGATGGCTGCAGGCGTCTGTGGGTCGACGATGACAGCGGAAGCTTCCGAGTCCTCAATCATGTACTGCAATCGGGCCTCCGGAAAGTCCGGGTCCAGGGGCAGGTAAATCGCACCGAGCTTGAGGATGCCGACAATAGCGGCCAGGGCAGCGTCCGAACGCTCAACACAGACCGCCACCGTATTGCCCGCCGCAATACCTTGGTTGGCAAGGCTGGTGGCCACGGCATTACTGCGTTCATCGAGCTCCTGGTAGGTCCAGCTACGGTCACCGAACGCGCATGCGAAGGCATCGGGCGTGGCTGAGACATGGTGCTGCAGGGCGTCGATGACCGTTCCATGGGGCATGTTGCGCTGGGTGTCGTTGGCGCGCTGAACCACGTTCGGTTCCTGTTCCGCGAGGGCAATGCTACCCACGGGAATCTCAACATCCGCCGTGGCGGTCGCCAGTATCCTTTCCAGGGCCTCAAGCCAGGACACGATGGTGGCCTCGCTGAACAATGCCGTGGAGTAAGTGGTTTCGATGGTGAGGCTGTCGGACGACGGCAGGATGTTCAGGAACATCTCGAAGTTCTCCGCTGCGCGGGGCACGGTCCGGACTTTGCCTTCTATATCGCCGAACTGGATGGACTCCAGGGGCTGATCGATGTTGAAAATGGTATTGATCAGCGGAACACGGGTGCGGTCGACGTTGATCGCTTCTATGAGCTTGCCGAACGTGAAGTTTGAATGCTCGGAGGCATTGAGCACTTCGGACTTGACCTGTTTGCACAGCTCAGAAAACCGCGTGTCCGGGTTCAGTTGGGCCCGGATTGGCAGCAGGTGAACCATGTGGCCAACCTGCTTCAGTCGGTTCTGTGTGGCCTGGCCTGCAACAGGGAGCCCTACCACGATGTCGTCGCTGGATGTCAGGCGATGCAGCAACACAAAATAGCTCGCCAACACCATGTTCACCATGCTGACTTTCATAGCGGCGGCTGCCTTGGGCAGGCGTTTGGCAAGCTCCGGGTCTATCCGGTAATCCAGCCGCGTCGCCTCAAAGGTTCGAAAATGGGGCCGCGGGTAATCCAGGGGCAGGTCCAGGTTTGGCGGCACTTCGGCAAAACGATCGATCCAGTAGTCGTTGTCGATGTTGCTGATTTCTTTGGAATCCACCATTTCCGCGTAATCGAAGAAGGAGATATCCGCTCCGCTGTCGTCCGATTGCGCGCGTTGACTGCCATAGGATTCGGCCAGTTCGGTCAGCATCAGTCCGATTGACCAGCCGTCACAGACAATATGATGGGCGGCCAGCACCAGTTCGTGGGTGTTGCTGTCGAGCTTCATCAGCCATGCGAACAGGAGAGGGCCTTCCTCCAGATTCATGGGGGAGATGGCGATGTTCTTCCAGAGATCTCTAATGGCAGCTTCCTGTTCGCTCGGAGTGCCGCCACTGAGGTCTTCCACCTCCAGTTGGAATGTGGAGGTGTCGTGCAGGCAGATTTCCGTGCCGTTCCTGGAAAACGTTGCCCTCAGAATATCGTGCTTTGCGATAAGGTCATCAAAACACTGGCGGAGCAGATTGACATCAAGGTTGCCGGAAAGCTTAACGGATACGGCCTCGTTAAAGGCGGTGTTGGCAACGTCGCTAAGCTGGGCAGAGGCGATGATTTCCCTTTGCGGCCCTGTTGCGGGAGCAACCCGCAACAGTTCACCACCGGCGAACGGATTGAAGCTGGCGGAACTCATGGGCGGCCCACCTCCACATATGCGCCTTTATTGTCAGGGTCTTCAATGAAGTAAGCGGGCTCTCCTTTCTCATTCTTTCCCAGTCTGGCACCTGCGGGAATGCTGCTGTTGCCACTCAGATACTTCTTGGCCGCCACTTGGTCGCCCTCGAGCAGGCCGTTGACGATGAGGTTCGCCAGGGCCGACTTGAACGCCTGCAGTATTTTCTTCACATCTTCGGTGGAGTGCTGGGTTGTCAGGAAGTTTGGACGGTACTGCTGGATGTGGATGCCGTCGAGCGTCATCGACAGGAACAACAGGTGCCCCCAATGAGACGTCGGGGGAATGGAAATGTAGAACAGCGAGGCAAACTCCTCGAAGCTGACATTGGACTTCAGTTGCTCGATGAAGGCCTTGGCTTCCCTGGCCATGGCGGTGGTTTTTTCTTCCAGCGCCGGGTAAATCGAATCGCCGTCTTCCTTGATCTTGGTAAGTACCGCTTTGGCAACTGCCAGGGCCAGCGGGTGCCGCACAAAGGTTCCGGCGAAGAAGGTCACACCCTGCTCGGGGATGGAATCATCGCCAAACTCCCAATAGCCCCCGTCCATCGCGTCCAGGTACTTGGCTTTGCCGGCGATAATGCCGATGGGATAGCCGCCGCCGACGACCTTGCCGTAGGTCATCATGTCCGCATCAACATCAAAGCGTTTGCGAATACCGCCGGGGCCAACGCGGAAGCCGGTCACTACCTCATCGAGGATCAGCGCGACGCCGTTTTCTTCCGTAATCCTGCGGATTTCCTGGATGTATTCCTTGCTGTGGAACTGGGGCTTCCTGCTTTGCACCGGTTCCACCAATACAGCGGCGATCTCGTCACCCAGTTTTCGGATCTCATCCAGGCTGCTCTGCTCACCCCAGGGCAGGAGTATCATGTTTGAGGTTGCTTCCCTGGGCACTCCTGGTGCGGCGGGAAGAGCCTTGTGGTCTTTCCCGACCCGCATGACCACTTCATCGTGAATGCCGTGGTAGGAGCCTTCGAACGCCACGACCTTGGTGCGCCCGGTGACCGTGCGGGCGACCCGGAGAGCACCCACGTTCGCCTCAGAGCCTGTACAGGCAAAGGTGCATCGCTCATTACCGGTAAGTTCACAGAAGAGTTCAGCGACTTCTCCCGCCAAAGGGGATTGCGGACCGGTTTCCACGCCGCGGTCAATCTGGGCCTTGGCAGCGTTGGAAATGAAGTCCGGTGAATGGCCGAACAGAATCGGGCCGAAGCCGTTGGAGGTATCAATAAGCTCGTTGCCGTCGATATCCCAGAGTTTCGATCCTTTCGACTCCACCGTGACAATCGGGAAAATGATTTCTTTCCAGCCCGGATTGAATCCGGAAACACTTCTCGGATCGGCCAGGTGTTTCCTGTGCTTCTGCGTGTAGCTCTTGGACCCTGCGTATTTTTCCTGGTATTTCGTCATCAACCGGTCAATCCATTCCCGCTGTGCGGAGGTGACTTCGGTATTGGTTTTCTCCCGTGTGATACGAGTGCCAGGGGTGTGGGCCGGTTTACTGGGTGTGTCGTCGGCGCTCTCGTTGGCGCTTGCCCGTTCCTTGTTTGCAGCGGCAGCGGGCGCTGGCGTGGATGCGGCTGCCTGTTGGGTTTGCGGAACACTCTGCGCCGTTGAAGCCCCCTGTCGCCCAAGGGCCTGAAGTTGCATCTGCATAATCTGCAACTGCGCATTCACGATATCCTGTATATGGCCACCGGAAGTGGGCATTGCAGTGCTGAAATCAACACCGGAGGGCATGGACATTTGGCTGCCATCAGCAGGCTGAGGCTGACCAGCTGCCTCCTGAGACGGTGGTGCGGCCTGGGTGACGACCTCGGGCTCAACCTGGGAGGCAATGAACTCCGAGATCAGTTCCAGGGAGGTGTATTCTTCCACAAGATGTCTGAACGTGATCCCGAGTTTAAACTGCCGCTCCAATGCAGTCGCGACCTGGGTGAGCAACAACGAATCCAGACCAACCTCACTAAAGTGTGAGGCCGGGTCTGCGTCACCCAGTTCATACCCCGAGACGTCTTCAATGATGGCCATGACATCGGCGCGGATTTTTTCGGAATGCTGTTTTGAGTCCATTTTAACGTCCTGTGTAACCGGGGTTGCCGGATTAGCCAGATGAGACAGTTGCGAAGCTGCCGCCGTTGAAGGGGCGACGCTGTTGGTCATGTTTGCGGGGTCGTTGTTGACCGGGCCGAGCCAGAACGAGTCGTCCGAGAACGCGTAGCCCGGGAGCCGTTCCTTGCAAACCCACAGCCCCTCAAAGTAACGGTTCCAGTCCAGGGCGTACCCATCGACCCAGAGCTGGCCAATACTGCGGTAAATGTCATCTTCCGCGTTCTCGTCGGTGCCCTTGTTGGTGAGAGCGGGATAGGCGTGAATACCTTCAAGCTCCCGGTGGCTATTCGCCAGGTTGACCAGGGTGTTGCCGGGCCCGACTTCCAGGAGACTGATTCGTTCGCCATCGTTTTCATGACGGAGGCTGAGAGCCTGTAACGAGCTGGAAAACAGCACCGGGTTCCTGAGCTGTTGCGACCAGTACCGGGGCGACATCGCCTCCTCATCTGTCAGCAGTGCGCCCGTCATGGTTGAATAGATAGGGATGGAGGGCGCCTGCCGTTGAATCGTGGATACGAATGCTTCGAACTCGGGAACAATGGGGTCCATCATCGACGAGTGGAACGCATGGCTGGTCTGCAGGATAGTGCTGGCGATCTTCCGCTCGGACAATTCGGCGGAGATCGCCTTGATGGCCTCCTGCTCACCCGAGAGCACCATAAGGCCAGGCGCATTCACCGCAGCCACCTCAGCCCGCTGGCCAACGAGTTCTTCGATGTCATCCGGGTTTGACCGCACAATGAGCATTTTTCCGGCCGGCATGCTTTGCATGAGGGCGCCCCGGGTGGCAACCAGAGCCACGGCGTCCTCAAAGCTGAAGATGCCTGCAAGGGCAGCGGCGGCGAATTCGCCAATGCTGTGCCCGATCAGAAACGAGGGCGCAACGCCATGCTCTTCCAGGTAGTTTGCCAGTCCGAATTCGAGCAGGAACAGGGCCGGTTGCACGAAGGAAGTCTGGTTGACCAGATTGTCATCGGCGTTCTGGTCGCCTTCGGCGAACAGGATGCCGCGTATGTCCACCCCACTGGTTTTCAGTACGATCTTGCAACCGCGATCAAAGGTCTCCCGATAAGAGCTGGAGTTCTCATACAGCCACTTGCCCATATGTCTGGCCTGGGTACCCTGGCCAGAGAACATAAAACCGACACTCTGGTTGGGATTGTTACCAGCCTGGCCCTTGGCGAAGGACACACCCTGGCCGAGATTCTCCATGGCGGAGGGCAGGTCAGCGCCGAACACGATCGCCCGATGATCGAAGTGCTTGCGACCATGGATCGAGGTATGGGACACATTCGGCAGCAGGGCATCCTTCCGGTTGCTGAAGTAGTCGCAATACCGGGCGATCTGTCGCTCCAGTGAGGGCTTGCTCTTGGCCGATAGCAGTATCGGGAAACGGCGCTCTGGAGTGATCTCTTTAGGCAGCTCGGGCGCCTGTCCGGGAACGTATTCCTCCAGGATGACGTGGGCATTGGTACCGCCAACACCAAGAGAGGTAACTGCCGCCCGGCGGGGGGGGGGCAACTTCCAGGCCTCCACTTCCGTATTGACGTAGAAATGGGACTTTTCCAGTTCCAGCTTCGGGTTTGCGGTCTGGAAAAACAGCGTGGGCGGTATCTTGTTGTCACGGACGGCCAGAGTGGATTTAATCAGGCTAGCCAGGCCGGCGGCATGGATGGCGTGCCCGATGTTGGATTTAACAGAACCGATCGCGCAGGTTTTCTCCCGGGTATTCTCTGAGGAATAACAGCGCCTCAGTGACAACACTTCAATGGGGTCGCCCAGTGGCGTCGCAGTGCCGTGGGTTTCAATGAAACCGACGGAGGAAGGTTCGATGGCAGCGCGGGCAAGGGCATCCTTATAAACAGCCACTTGGCCGGCCACACTGGGTGCGGTGAAGCTGGCCTTCTGTTCGCCGTCGTTATTTACTGCATAGCCTTTGATGACGGCGTAGATAGTGTCGCCATCCCGTTCCGCCAGGTCTCGACGTTTCAGGACGATGGCGCCGGCACCGTCGTTGAACGTAGTTCCCGTGGCGTCCTGGTCGAAAGGCCTGCAATGGCCATCTTTCGAGAGCATGCTGCCTTCCTGGTAGGCGTACCCGCGCTTCACTGGCGTCGAGATGGACACACCTGCGGCGATGGCTTGCTCACATTGGCCGTTGTCGATCGCTTCACAGGCCTGTGCCACTGCGACGAGTCCCGTGGAACACGCCGTAAAGACGTTGATGCTTGGGCCCTTCAGGTTCAACTTATAGGAGATGCGGGTGCTCAGCAGGTCGGGCTCGTTGGCGAGACCACAGTTGAGAACACCGTAGCTATCAATAATCTCCTTATTTGGCAGAACATACTGCTGGTAATAACGAGCCCAGTTCATACCAGCGAACACGCCGGTGCGATATTGGGCATCGCCCGGAGGAATGCCGGCGTCCTCAAGGGCGTGCCAGCTCAGTTCCAGGAGAATACGCTGCTGCGGATCCATTACCCGGGCTTCTATCGGTGAGATACCAAAGAACTTGGCGTCGAAGCGGTCGTAACCCTCGACAATACCCTTGGCTTTTACATACGCGGGATTGGAGCGTTCTTCTGCACTGACGTCGGGGCTCAGTTCGTCATCGGTAAAGAAACTGACGGTTTCCTTGCCCGCAAGTAGGTTCTGCCAGTATTCATCCAGATTGTTGGCGCCGGGAAAGCGGCAGGCCATGCCAATGATGGCAAACTCGTTGTTGTTCCTGTCGCCGCGCCGTGCCGGTGCTTCAGTGTCGTCAGCACTGGAACGGGTTGCAAAGAAATTCGCTTGCTGCTGGATCGTCGGGTGCTCGAACACAAACGTGGCACTGAGTTCAACCTCAAAGGTGCGTTCCAGCAGGGTTGCCAGTTTCAGGGCTTCTAGTGAGGTGCCGCCGGCATCCATGAAGTTGTCGGTATCTTCGACCGGGCGGTTCAGTATGGTGTTCCAGCTTTCCTGGATGCGGTCCTTGGTGACTCTGGAGGCCTGTGGGGCGTCTTTTGGCGCCGTAGCGTATGGGTCCGGAAGGCGGGCTTCATCCAGTTTGCCGTTCTTGTTCTTCGGCAATTCGGACACCTGGACAATAAAGTGGGGAATCATGTAGGCCGGGACAACCTCAGCCAACGCCTGGCGGACGGATTGTGTGCTGAAGCCCGATTCCGACACCAGGTAGGCGGCGAGTCGTTTCTGTCCTTGTGGTCCAATTCGAACAATGACCCGAGCCTCTGTGACGAACTCAAGGTTGTTCAATTGGTACTCGATTTCACCTGGCTCGATGCGGTGCCCGTCGATTTTAACCTGCTTATCTATTCTGCCTAAATAATCGTAGCTACCATCGTCGTTGAGTTGCGCCAGATCGCCTGTCCTGTAGCCGGTTCGCGACCGGCCGTCATTGGCTTTCACCTGAATGAACTTCTCAGCGGTCAATTCCGGCCTGTTGAGGTAACCCAGTGCGAGGCCATCGCCGAAGGCAATGAGTTCACCGGTCTGATCAGGACCCTCAAGAATGTTCAGCTCTGAATCGACAAGAGCACATTGGGTACCGGGAATGGGAAACCCAATAGGAATTCGCTTGATATCTTCCGGCAGCGGCCTGGGTATCGGGAATACGGTGGTAAACGTCGTATTCTCGGTGGGCCCATAGCCGTTGAACAGGGCAGTGTTGGGCAGGTGTTCGAGTGCTTTCCTCACATGTGGCACTGAAAGCGCTTCGCCTCCTGTCAGTAACTGTTTAACAGGCTTGAGGTAGTCAGGGTATTCGGCGATGAACGTGTTAAACAGCGAGGCAGTAAGCCATAGAGTGCTGACATCACGCTCCAGGATAACGTCCCGGATGCAATTGGGTGTCAGTACGCCGGTCTCTGGGTGTAGTACGCAGGTGCCACCATTGAGCAGGGGGCCCCAGAGTTCCAACGTGGAAGCATCGAAACTCAGGGCTGATAACTGAAGGAACGTCTGCTCTGGTGAAAATGATATGAAATCGGTGCTGGTGACCAGCCGAAGTATTGCGCGGTCGGGTACCACCACACCTTTGGGCTCTCCGGTCGAGCCGGAGGTAAACATGACATAGGCTGGCCTCTCGCTGTTTTCAGGGATATCCGGTATTTCCACGTTACTTTGCGGGGAATTACGGGTATTTATCCATGAAATATCAAGGTGATTAAGTAAATCAGATCCAGGAGCATTAATTCCAAACTTTGCAGATACAGCTTCAGTGATGAAATGTTGACGTTCTTTTGGGTAATTAGCGTCAATAAATACGTAATGAGCGCCACAAAAAAGTATACCCAATAAGTTGGCGCATAAGTCGGGGTGTCTTTCTGACGGAAGTATGACCGAAGAGCCTTCTTCTACACCTGCTCTTGCCAACTCGCTGGCAATCGCCCGGGCTTTGTCGAATAATTCAGAATAAGTGAGCTCTCTCCAGGTCTGATTGTCTTGCCAGGTAACAGCAGTGTGACCGGGGTAGTTCTGAGAAACTTCGATAAAACGGGAGACGACGGTTTGTTGACTACTGCTGGCGGTCATGACAAAACATCCTGTTTGACAATCGTACCTATAATATCCTGTGAAGGTGCGAGGCAGTTTTTGATAGCCTTTAGACGTAAAAGTCCGAAGCTTTCTTTTTTGCTTCCCTTCAACGTAAAAAATATAGCAGTCTTTGTTTACTATTGAAACGTAATTCGAAGCAGGTTTCAGATCCCCTTCCAACTCATACTTCGGCAGGTATTAATGACCAGGGAAATACGTTCACTAGCAACCCTCAAGCGTTGGTTAAGGCCATTGAAACTGTGGTTGAAAAGCTTGGTTGAGGTCAAATCCAGTATTTTGCTTTCTCGGGACGTTGCGTGGAGTGTTTCATCAAACTCCAGAGTCTTGGAGCCAGCTCCGGAGATAGTGAAGGTCAATGGCAGGCGTTCAGAGTTGCCTGTGTCACCTGCCGAGCTGCAGCGGAGAACCTGTCAGGGTAATGATCTGTATGGGGTTGTTGTCGGTAGGCGACTTGTGTCCTGGGGCTGGGTTGCCGGTTCAGGGACCCGTGTTAGTGTTGTGCACAACCTTTACCTGCGTGTGCCCGAGGGGGCATTCTACATTTGGGATTGTGCCACAGAGCCCGCATTCAGAGGGCAGGGCTATTTTCAGGCATTGCTGGATGGAATTCTCAGAGCGCATCGTGATACCGCCACCGAGGCGCTGGTCACTGTCGATACCGGCAACAGAGCTTCCAGAAAGGCACTGGTCAAGGCTGGTTTCAAACATAGGTTCAACTATATCAGTGTTCGAGTCATGGGGTCGGTACTGTTTAGTATTGCGTTTAAAGGACGGCAAGTAACTCGGGCGCAACCTCAGTTCGACGGATTGAACCTGCAAACTCCCAATAACTAGTTCGGCTTGAATTTGGATGAAAGTGCCTGTTTTAACAGTCTCCTTTAGTTAGTGCTTGCAGCTTTTTTATCTATGGAATATGGTAAATTTGTTATTAAGAAAATGAGCAGGGATGTTGCGATGAGCTTATTTGATCTCGCCGGGCAAAGCCGTGTTGAAACCATTCCTTTTCCGACTGACCAGGATGGATTGCTTCCTTATATTGTTCGCCGTCAGCCGCTGTTGTTAAGTGGAGTTCGGGAATCGCTGCCTTTTACTCGGGATTGGAACTACGAATTTTTTAAAGATACCTTTAAAACGATTCGCATACAGCGAAAATCCGAAGACGGTATGTACCATTATCTTGGCTTTGAACGCGTCCCTATGACGGAATTCGATGCGATAATGCGCACAAACGGGAACGGATATGCGCAGGAACCACTAAGAGGGCGTGGCGTTTCGGAAGAACTCCCGGATGGCGTGTCCGTTTCTTTGCCGGCGTTCGTGCCGGAATCCTGCTTGAGGGTGTCTAATTTGTACATCGGGTCTGGCGGGAACACCTCGTTGCTGCACTATGATGAAACCCACAGCCTCCTGATGATGCTGGAGGGGCGCAAGCGGTTCATTCTGTTCCCGCCAGATCAAAGTGATTGCATGTACCCATACAGCCCGTTCAATATACGAGCGTTGCTGGAGAACCGGGTGGTGGACAGCAAGATTGATTGCCAGAAGCTGGACCTGGAAGCGTTTCCAAAATTAGGAAACGCAAAAGGCATTACCGGCTGGCTGGAGGAAGGGCAGGCGCTCTTTATTCCTGCCGGAACCTGGCATTTTATCGAAGCGGAAGGCTACAACGTGTCGGTTAACTATTTTTGGTTGCAGAACCGAGCCAGGGATTGGTTGCAACAACCTCTGCTTAATTTCTGGCTCAAACGGCGCGCTATCGATGTGTTGGACCAGCTTCGCAAGGTGAAACACAAGTTGTCTGCAGCCTAGCCCCCAGGAAACACCAATATTGTGGAATTAAGAGTTATCAGAACGGAGGAAGCGTTCGACCGGATAAAGCCACAATGGGATGAGTTTCTGTCGACACTGGACCCCGTCCCATTGCCGTTAACTCACGCCTGGCTCCTTGCCTGGTGGCACGCCTTTTCAGAAAACATGCAACTGGAGTTTAGATGTGCGTACAAGGATGGTGCGCTGGTTGGAGTTGCCCCTCTTGTAAGGACAAGCGAGCGATACAGGGGGGTTCCGGTGACGCTCCTGAAGTTGGCCGCCAATGGCCACACTCCTTATTGCTCCGTTATTGTTGACTCAAGGCTTGACGACCTGGATCGCGTAGAAGTATTCGCCACCCTGACTGGAGTCACTGGCACCGAAATTGGCGTCTTCTTCAAAATCCACCAGAATAGTGAGCTAAAACGTTTCCTGCTCGATCGATCTATATCCGGGCATGAAAGAGTTGGCGAGAAACCGAGCATGCACACGCCGGTTATCCGTGTCGACAGATCTTGGGAGGATTTTTACAGCTCCCGTCCCAGGAAATTAAAGAAAAGTCTCAATCACAAGTTGAATCGGTTTAAAAAGAATCCCGACTTTTCGATCAGTGAAGAAGCCATTACAGCCACAGACCAACCGATCGTGACAGACTTGGTTGAAGTCTCTGCTAACAGCTGGAAGTCGTCTGTTGGCAACGATCTAAAGTCCCACCATCGCAGCCGTCAATTTTTGTTCAACCTGATCGAATCCTTTGGGCCTTCAGGGCTGTTAACAGCATGGATAATTCGCGACAGCGACAGACCGGTCGCCTTTGAGCTCCACCTGAATTGCGACAACGTCGTTTATCCCATCCGCGCAGATTTTGATGAAGCTTATAACTTCTACTCTCCTGGTTCCGTTCTTGAATACACCGCTCTGAAGCGCTTGTTCCAAAGAGGTGACGTAGAGCAGTACTATACGTGCGCAGACGATTATTGGTATCTGAGCAACTGGACGTCGGTTTATCAGGTTTTTTGTACCGTTGAGGTGTTTGGCGATAGCTGGAAATTACGTTGGCTGTATTGGCTTGAATATTCAGTTATACCGATTGTGAAGCGATTACTAAGAAAGCGCGGGAAAAAAGCACGACCCACTTAACGGAATAAACGGGAGGTTGAACCGATGCGGACCGTGGTTATTGTCAGTCCTGATAAACCTGATATTTATTTCGCCAATCAGCTCGCCAAAATGCTGAATGTAGTGGGTATTGTTGTCGAGAATCAAACACCGGAAAGAGACTCGTCGTCGTTGGTCAGAAAGGCGATGAAGTACGCCTCGACGCCCGTTCAATTCTTTCAGAAAGTTCTGGATGTATTGGACAGGCGCTTTATTGAGCCACGCCAACCGTATAACGATACCGAAAACTCTCTGGACTTCGGCGAAGAGGGCCGTGTTCTCTTGGTTGGTGAGGGGGTGGAGGTATTGCACACGCAGGGTGTGAATGCTATCAATGACCCTAAATACCAAACTTGGATTCGAAACCTGTATCCGGACGTTATTGCGGTTTGCGGAGCTTCTATTCTAAAAGCGGATACGTTGTCGATTTCGAAGTATGGCGTTCTAAATCTTCATGGAGGTCTCTCTCAGTTCTACCGAGGGTTGTTCACCACGGAATGGGCGATACACAACCGGGAGCCTGAGTGCGTGGGCGCTACCGTGCACTTCGTTGCGGAGGGCGTGGACGATGGTGACGTGATCTATCAGGGACGTCCAGACATCGAAGAGGGGGACCATCCGAACAGCCTGTGCGAGAAAGTGGCAAGGCTGGGAGTGCAGATGATGGTTCGCGCTGTGTCGGATATCGAGCAGTCGCGGTGCCAGGCAACCAAGCTGGATGCTAGGGGGCGCCTATATCTGAATAACATGTTTGACGTCAAGGTGAAGCGCGCAACTTGGCAGCGTATTAGAGGCGGCGTGATTTCAGATTACCTTGCCGATAAAGCAACCCGTGATCAGCGGATAACAGCCGCTCTGATCAACGAGTTCAGCGAAATGCGTGATTTGGAACAAGCGGCCGCTAGCGCTGAACACTCTCGAGAAACTGGCTGAATGCTATCCGTTGCTGGTCACAGTCCGCAATTTCTTCACCTTCACACCGCCCCGCTAGTGCCCAAAGTGCCCCCCGGCTGTCGCCGGTGATCTTGTTGAGAGAGCCGGTAATCTTCGCTTTGACCCGCGAATTGGTGAGGGTATCGCCAACATCAAACCAGGACCAAATAACGATCTGCTCGCCACTTTCCCGGCGCCTGACGATTGTTTCGTTTACGCTTTCCAAACCTGTTGAGTAATTTATATCTAATTGTTGATGTGACTGGGAAACGAGCTGCCAATCCTCGCGGTCAAAAAGTTCGTTGCCATAACCAATCAGCTCTTTGTCCTGGGTTTGCATGCGATACCCGATGATCTGAAGTTGCACCTGCTGAAGATTATCTGACACGTATACACCACTCAGATCGATGTCAGGCTTCTTGTAGTCTGGACGCCAGATGTTGGCGTGTTTGAGTGGACCTTGCCACCCCGGAATTGACTCGAATAATGATGGGCTCCACGAGCGAGCCACACGCTCAGTCTTTGCATGAAGTGCCAGAGGCACCAAGGCGGGCCATATTAGTAGAGCAGATGCGATGACTGGCCAGGTAGGGGACGTCCGCTTCGGCGCTGGACTGCCTATAGGATTGGTGTTTCCATATTTTTCTGATGATGTGCCGTCCAGCTTCCCCGAGATATAGAAAAGAGGAATCAGGGTAAAGATAACAAACACCACCCAGCCGAAGAGTTCATGGTCTTCAACCAGCGAGGTTTCCATGTTGGTGTAATGGCCGGCCGCAATAATGCCAAAGACCCGAATCCAGTTGGCCAGCATCGACAGTAAGGCGGAGATGAGGACAAGCTGGACCGTGGCCATATATGAGCGGTAGTGGAGCTGCCCGTAGAAACTGGCGAGAAAGAGCGCAACCATAAGGTATCGCACACCGCTGCATCCGTCCTCGACCAGGAAGGTGCCCACTTCCAGCATGATGTAGAATTCCTTAATGGTGGCCTGTATCCCGGCCAACTGAAGGAAGATATTGTTGAAGAAAACGGTGATGTGCTGGAGCAGGGGAGACAGGTCATCCCAAACCGGTACCGCGAATATGAGCAGCATAATCGGGCCGCCGGCGGCTTTCAGGAATCCCTTTCCCCAAATGGACCAACCCCAGAAAATAACAAGCACGGGAACCAACAGCAGCCGAAACACCCGGATGTCCGCTGCCTGAGACAGCAGCAGGACGACACTGGCACCGGCCAGCAGGAATAAGGGCAGTGGAGAGGCATTGATGCGCAGTTTAGCCAGAGACTCCCTTCTCAGGTAAAGCAAAAACAGGGTGCCGGCCAGCACCAGGAATCCATGGTTGTAGATGATGGAGTCGTACCAGAGGCTGAAGAAGGTCTGCCATTCAGCCCAAAGCCCAAAGACGAGCAAAGGCACCGTTAGCAACCACAGGTACTGCCGGGAATATCCTGTAACCGTGTGCATAAGTTCCTTTTATCCCTGGCCACCAAATTTTTCCAGCACTTTCCTTGCTGCAGAATTTTTGCCTACGCTTCGATACGCCTCTGCCAGATGCAGTGCGATTTCTTCCGACTCCGGT
>TARA_R110000851_G_scaffold210486_1_pt1 | contig 59251 bp, 43 predicted proteins | sample TARA_R110000851 | Tara Oceans TARA_R110000851 (sample SAMEA4397627) | marine metagenome | biome: Polar Biome; feature: [DCM] deep chlorophyll maximum layer (ENVO:01000326); material: water (ENVO:00002006), including particulate matter (ENVO:01000060) such as... | depth 17 m
ATTCCCCGTTTTGTTAACTAGTTCAAAGTAATCGTTTATGCTTTATCCGTAAAATGAATTAATAACATAATATGGATTCCATTTAAGCATGAACATTCCAATCAAGAACTTGCAGAGTTTTCTGACCTTAGTTGAAACTGAAAACTTTACCCGGGCGGCAGAAAAATGTTTTATGACTCAACCGACACTCACAAAAATCATCCAGCGTTTAGAAGACAATATGGGTGAGAAATTGCTGATTAGGAACAATCAAAAGGTTGAGCTAACTCAAGCAGGGCAATTGTTCGAAAAAAGTGCTAAGGAAATTTTGGGTCATTGGCATCGACTTCAAGAAGATATTAACAACCTCAATGGCTTAAAAACAGGACTATTACGGCTTGGCGTCTGCCCTATGATGAGCAGTTTAATTACCAGCTTGTTGACCAATTATCGGCAGCAATATCCGGGGATTGAAATACAGATGTACGAGTATGGCGGATTTGGTTGCGAACAAGCACTATTGAACAACAGTCTAGATATTGCGTTTACCGCACTGCCGACAACCCATAAAACAGAGTTATCGAATCAACCACTCACTAAATATCCCTTACTTGCATGCTTACCCGAAGGACATCCACTCACAGATAAAGCGGAGATACGCTGGCAAGACTTTGAATCTTATCCATTCATTCTTTATAACGAAGATTTTTCATTAGCAAAGTTAATTAACCGTTTAAGCCGTGAAGCTGGGGTGCAACTCAATATAGCCTTTAGAACGGGTCAATGGGATTTTTTAGCCGCGATGGTTGAAGCAAACTTGGGCGTCGCGATTTTACCCGAACCCATTTGCCAACGATTAAGTAATAGCAGACTGGTATTTAAACCGATGCATCCCGCAATGACTTGGGATCTCGCATTAATATGGCGAGAAAACTTACCCTTAACCCCGCCAGCAAAAGCGCTATTAGCGCTCAGCAGAAACAGTTATGAATAACATCTACTCTTATATCATAACTGTTTTTATATCGTAGCAGGCGCATAAAAAAAACATAAAAAAACCGCTGCCTAGGCAACGGTTTTTTTTAGTCAATTGAAACGAGAATTACTTCTTAGTTTCAGCAGCCTTACGCTCTTTAACTTGAGCAACAACTTTCTCAGAAACGCTGTTTGGACATGGTGCGTAATGAGCAAATTCCATAGAGAATTGACCACGACCAGAAGTCATTGTCCGTAATGAACCAATATAACCGAACATTTCTGATAACGGTACGTCAGCTTTAATACGAACACCTGTAACACCAGCATTTTGATCTTTGATCATACCGCGACGACGGTTAAGGTCACCAATAACGTCACCAACGTTGTCCTCTGGGCTGAATACGTCAACATTCATGATAGGCTCAAGAAGTTGTGCACCCGCTTTAGGCATAGATTGACGGAATGCGCCTTTAGCGGCGATTTCAAACGCGATAGCTGACGAGTCAACTGCGTGGAAAGCACCATCTTGAAGTTCAAGTTCAACGTCTAACACAGGGAAACCAGCGATAGTACCTGTATTCATCATGCTTTTGAAACCTTTCTCAACAGCAGGCCAGAATTCTTTAGGTACGTTACCACCAACAACTTTAGAGGTGAACGTGAAGCCAGTGTTTTGCTCGCCAGGGCGAATAACGTAATCAATTTTACCAAACTGACCTGAACCACCAGACTGTTTCTTGTGCGTGTAGCTATCTTCGATTTCACGAGTAATAGTTTCACGGTAAGCAACTTGAGGCTCGCCTACAATTAGGTCTACACCGTAAGTACGTCTAAGAATATCAACCTTAATGTCTAAGTGAAGTTCACCCATACCTTTAAGGATAGTTTCACCAGAATCAATGTCAGTTTCAACACGGAAAGATGGATCTTCTGCAATCATTTTACCAATAGCGATACCCATTTTCTCAGAACCGCCTTTATCTTTTGGCGTTACAGAGATAGAAATAACAGGCTCAGGGAATACCATGGCTTCAAGCGTACAAGGGTGCTTAGGATCACATAACGTGTGACCAGTTTGTACGTTCTTCATACCAACAATAGCGATAATGTCACCCGCTTGAGCTGAATCTAATTCGTTACGTTCATCGGCTTGCATCTCAACCATACGGCCAACACGTTCTGTTTTACCAGTAAACGAGTTAAGGATGTTGTCACCCTTTTTGATTCGGCCAGAGTAGATACGTACGAAGGTTAATGCACCAAAACGGTCATCCATAATCTTGAACGCTAATGCTTTAAATGGCGCATCAACATCAACAATGGCGAACTCACCATTTTCGTTACCGTCTTCGTCAGTTAGAGGCTGTGGATCAACTTCAACTGGATCAGGAAGATAATCAATAACTGCATCTAATAATAACTGCATACCTTTGTTTTTGAATGCGCTACCACAGTATGTTGGGAACACAGACATTGTACGAGTACCCGCACGGATACAGCGCTTAACGTCTTCAATAGATGGTTGAACACCATCCATGTAAGCTTCTAATAGAGCATCATCCTGCTCAAGAGCCGTTTCGATTAACATTTCACGGTATTCTTCAACTAGGTCAACCATATCAGCTGGAACAGGTTGAATTTCGTAGTTTTCTGGTAAACCAGATTCATCCCAAACGTGAGCTTCACGAGTCAGTAGGTCAACAACACCAATGAATTCGTCTTCAATACCGATTGGTAAAACCATAACCAATGGGTTAGCCGCTAATACGTCTTTAGTTTGCTTAACAACACGTAAGAAGTCAGCACCCATACGGTCTAACTTGTTTACGAAGATGATACGCGCAACTTCAGAATCGTTAGCATAACGCCAGTTTGTTTCTGACTGAGGCTCAACACCGCCTGAACCACAGAATACACCGATACCGCCGTCAAGCACTTTTAGCGAACGATAAACTTCAACAGTGAAGTCAACGTGGCCTGGAGTGTCGATAACATTAAAACGGTGGTCTTTCCAGAAACAGCTTACTGCTGCTGACTGAATGGTGATACCGCGCTCAGCTTCCTGTTCCATGAAGTCTGTGGTTGATTCACCATCATGTACTTCACCGATCTTATGGATCTTACCGGTTAGCTTAAGGATACGCTCGGTGGTCGTGGTTTTACCCGCGTCAACGTGAGCGAAGATACCAATGTTTCTGTATTTGGATAATTCGGTCATGATTCAACTTTAATGATTAGTTTAAGAAGTAGACGGAGCATGCGAAAAAGGACCTACACACCGCACATCAGGTTATTAAGGCGCATATTGTAAATTGGAACCTTGCTGGGCGCAAATAGCTGGTGCAATATTTATTTGTTTTTAGCAAAAAAAAACTCAATAAATGCCAGTAATAATATATAAAACAAACGATTAAAAAATAATAGTTTATTTTTTAATCGCCTCAGTAATTTCAACTAAAAATGTAAAATTGTAGCCTAAATGGGTAAATCGACATTTTTAGGCCAATATTATGCTGACAATGAACATACCACGACAACAAATAAGTATTTATTAACCCATAAAATGAGTTTCGCTAAGGCCACAAACATCAATCAATAGGGTATTTTTATCTAGGCACTACAATATTGATTACGTCCAGACTGCTTCGCTTTGAATAACGCCGCATCGGCTCGTTCAAAGCAAGCTTGGATCGGTTCATTATCACCCAGCAAGGCAATCCCGAAACTGCAGGTCACGTTAATATTGTTATAAAAATGAAAATAAGTAAGCTCATCGGTAATTCGTTGGCAAAGCTCTGCGGCATCGTGCAACTGTACATGCTGACAAACGACCACAAACTCTTCACCTCCCCATCTTGCCACAACATCAAGTTCTCTTACTGAAGCTTGTAGCACTTGTGCTACTTGAACCAAAATTTTGTCGCCGATAGCATGTCCATGCATATCATTTATCGCTTTAAAAAAATCGATGTCAATCATGACCAAACTGATATTGTTGTTCTGAGATGTTTTTTCCTGAGGTTGCCTCGCATCCTCTAAAAAAGTTTGGTTAAAATATTGACGATTATACAATTTTGTCAGTGGATCATGTTGAGCCAAAAAATCGAGATCACTATTTTTTTCCTCAAGTTCTAATTGTAATTTTTGTAATTGCTTGTTGTTTGCTTCTAAATGAACATTGTACTTGCTGACACACATGGTTCGGTAAAGTAGAAATAAAATAAACATCCCCAGAGCAGTCACCACTTGGATCACTAGGCTGTAATCAATGTCTTCAATAACAGTAATATTATGCCATTTCTTATAAATTGAAATATGCTCAGCTTGGGAAATTTTTGCCAGTCCAGCGTTAATTCGTGGCAGCAAATCTTGCTTTGCATGAGTAACGCCAATGCGTAACTCATCTTCAGGCCCACCCCAACCCGCTATTTTAAGCGAGGTTAACCCCTGTTGTTGGATATAGGCATTGACAGAAAACATCGACCCTACAAATACATCCGCGTCACCGTTAGCAACTTTCTCCAATCCTTGGCGTTCACTATTGGTCAATATGGTGTTGATGCTGGGGTAAAACCGTTGAATATACTCCACTAAACGATAATCTTTGGGTATAGCCAATAAGCGATCACCGATATTTTCAAATCCTTGTAAAAAAGGTTGGGATTTTAATGAAACCAAGACATTTGGCGATTTAAAAAAATATCGCTAAAAGAGAGATATGCGTCGCGTTTGGGTGTTTGATTTAAAATGGGGGTTAACTCGCATGCACCTTGTTTAAGTAATTCTAAACTCTGTCGCCAAGACGAGGTAGGCACTAACACAAAAGTGAGATCGGTATAATCTGTTAATAATGCTAAATAATCAGATGAAATACCAGTATGACGGCCATCGATAATGGCTTCATAAGGTAACCAATCTGGATCAACACAATAATGGATGATATTACGGTTTTTTGAATTGATGAAAGACTGACTCTCAACCACCGAAGCACTGGCATGCTTAGCGTTAATCAAATTAATGAATATCAACAGCGCAATCAATAATACGCTAGAGAACTCAAGCCGACTCAATGTTCGCATCATTTTTCAAAATAGTATGATCCAACAATATGGTCCAACAAATTAGTTGAACCAAAAGTGTATATACTATTAAGTGTATTACAACATACGAAAGTATGACAAAAAAATACCCGCTAAATAGCGGGTATTTTACTCAACAATCAATCGTACGTATTACACTTCGATAGGCGATATCACAAACAGTAGATCACCTTGTGAAACTTGCTGGCCATTGCTATTCAGAATACGTTCAATGCGATACTTTTGATCTTCAGGATATAACACACCCGTTTGACGATTAAAGCCCGCTAGGGTCAATTGAGAGAACATTTTCATTGCTTCCATCAATGCCAATGTTTGCTCAACCGTGACAATGTCACCTTCTTTAACAAAGTCTGCTTCACCAGGTGCTGGGGAGGTATAGAAAATTCCCGCACCTTGTGCCAGTACTTTCAATTCGTTGCTTTCGCCAACACGTAATGATTCAGTATCAACCTTAATCGCTTCTGCAGCCGCTTCCATTTCAGCAATCAGTGCTGGTATGTCCAACTCTGCCATTAAACGTGGCAAGTAGTTAGTGTCATACACCCCTTCATTGAAGGTGCGATCTTTAAGGATAAGCTTCAGCAATGGAATGTTAGTCGCAATCCCTTTAATCACTACGCTATCAAGATACGCATACATTTTAGCCACCACATCAGCACGGTCAGTACCTCGGATAATGATCTGTGCGATTAAGCTATCATAGTATGGCGATACTTCTTTGCCAGCTGCTGCAATCGAAATAATTTCAACATCATCACGCTCAGGCAATACGCATTCAGTGATGTTGCCTGGATTAGGAATAAGCTGAAGAATACCATGGCTATCGAGTGCCGCTTTTTCCGCCGTCACACGCACTTCCATAGCGTAACCTTGGTCAACTGGCTGTAGTTTTTCAATTGAACGACCCGCAGCAATATCAAACTGCGCGCTAACAATATCAATACCCGATGTCGCTTCCGTCACCGGATGCTCAACTTGAAGACGAGTATTCATCTCCATAAAGTACACTTCGTTTGCATCTAAGTTATAGATAAACTCAACAGTACCAGCGCCCATGTAATCGGTAGCATCACCTAACGCACGAGTGTATTCCATCACGCGTTGTTTCAGCTCCTCAGGCAACATGGTTGATCCTGATTCTTCAATCACTTTTTGGTTGTTACGTTGTACTGAACAGTCACGAATACCTAATACTTTGCTATTACCAAACTGATCACGCAGTAGCTGGACTTCAATGTGGCGCAATGAGGTAACATATTTTTCTAAATACAAGTCACCATTACCAAACGCAGCAGCGGCTTCCGTCGCGGTTTTCTGGAAGAAACCAATCATGTCCTCAGGACGTTTAACGACCTGAATACCTTTACCGCCTCCACCTTGGACCGCTTTTAACAGCACTGGATAACCAATTTCAGACGCCACGTTGACCGCTTGTTCTGCGTTACTCAAAATACCATGACTACCTGGCACAACGGGGACATTTTGCGCTTGCGAAGTATGAATAGCGTTAGACTTGTTACCCATAGTGGTCATTGAATGCACGCTAGGACCGACAAAGTTAACCCCATTGTTGACACATAACGCCGCAAACTGTGGACTTTCTGATAAGAAGCCAATACCTGGGTGCAACGCGTCAACGTTTTCATACTCAGCAACTTTTAATACTGAGTAAGCATTTAAGTAACTTTCATCTGAGGTATTACCGCCAATACATACAAGCTTATCAGTGTCTTTAAGCATATCTGCTGGAACAGATGTCATGTCCGGATCTGAGGCCACCAACACCACATTAATGTTGTTGTCGTGTGCTTTACGGATTAATTTAACGGCCGTACAACCACGCGCATGCACCAGCACTTTATTAATAGGCTTCATCAATGCACGAGGATCGTCTTGTTCAATGACTTTTTCTAACTCAATCACTTCAGGCACTAAGGTAGACAATGCTTTGCTGATCACTTCGTCTATTTTCATCGTCGGTAATGGCATGAGTGGATCAATACCCGACAACTGAGTGTCTAAGGTGTCACTAAATGGATTATGGACTAACCCCGTCATTGCACCTGGCACTTTAGATAAATAGTTCGACAATGTTGCCGTTGATGGTAAGTACGCAGGTACCACCATTTGACCAGCAAACGGCATATTGGTACCAGATAAATAGTACGTCTGCACTAAAGGATGGGTGACAAAACTGGCTTGAGCACCACCTGTACAATCACCAAAACCAAACATCAATACCGGTAATTCGTTATCCCGAATAAAGCGCGTAATACGGTCATTCACTACCGCCATAGAGAACAATGCCGCAGCACCTTCTTTCGTTTGCATGCCACCTGAGCTGATAAAACAAATGACCGGTAATTTACGTTTGGCACATTCGATTAATAGTGAACTGAATTTTTCAGCACTGGCCATATCAAATGCACCCGCTTGGAATGCCGTATTTGAAACCGCAACACCTACACGTAACTTACTGCCGTTATTTTTAAAATCAGCCAGACCGGTAATTAAACCACAAGGGCGGATGTTTCTATCAATAGCATCTTCAATCGATAACCGGAAACCGGGGAAATTAAGCAAGTTAGCTGACATTTTGTCGGCATCAATTTCATCAAACTGAGTAAAGAACTGTTTGATAATATTTTCCCAGCCCATCTTGCCTTGCTTTTTCTCTTCACGAAGTACTTTTTGGATAAGTAAGTCTTGGTAACCCATGGTTAAACGGTTCCAAAAATCCTTACGACGACCAATACGTACAGGGTTAATCGTCCCCGTGTATTTATCGTGCTCGTCTTCACTGTCAAAGTACTCTGGTAATAAGCGCTCGAAGAAATAAGTTAAGATAACGAAAAGCGAATCGTTTAATTGTGGGAAACCGACACTCTTCCATTGCTCTACACGCGTTAACAATTCAGCACGATTCGATTGATCCATAAAGTATTTTAACCACTTATAGAACTTGCTCTTGTCGTTAGCGTTATCACTATTAGATAAGGCATTATCAATCGATTTATGGAGTAACTTGTCCACTGATTCACGAGACAAACTTTTTGACATCATGGCTTCTTTGGAAATTGACGCCAAACTGCCGACCACATTGTCATAAAGTGCATTGAAGATAAGCACGTTATGACACTGCCAAATAAAGTCTTCACGCAATTCGTCATTAACGACAATGTCCAGCACAGTAAGCTGACTAAGTTCAGGCCATGGAGCTTGTGTTGTAGACTTAGGCAATGACTCTAAATGCTTAATTAAACCATTGAAATTATTAGCAGCGTTACTTTTCCAACGATGGTATAACGACCAACCAATATTAAATAACAGTGCTTTACGTGCTTTTTTGTAGTTCTCTTTTGGTTCACCCAAAATAAAACGTGTAATCACGTTACGTTCGGCAGAAATATCTTTACGTTTAGCGCTAAACGTACCCCATAGTTTATTCAGTTCTTCATCGTAAACTAACTTGTCTGGGTTGGTTAACCACGCTTGGAACACGCGTTCCTGTTCTTGCTTAATACGCGCTAACAAATCACCTTCTGGCACGCTTACTTTTGACAAGCGACCATACTGTTCTAGTGAAATTGAATGAATACGGCTACGTAACGTCAAATAACGCAGATATCGATATGCACTACCAAAAATATTGTGGTACATAGTCGGATTATTGGCGACAGACAAGCGGGTATTATTTTCAAGCGTAAGTAAATTAGCCGACGGCGCTAAGAAACGCTGTAAACTGCGACCATAATGTTCTTTTAAATCAGCAGACTCGCGTACAAAATCCATCGCAGCACGTTCAACGGCTTCAATAGCACTGATAATCGCACGACGGAAATTATGCTGGCGCTCATCTTTATCTGATGGCGTAAAATCGATAATACCGTCAATACAGCCCGCGGTATAAAGCTCTTCTGGCGATACCCCGACAGACTTAGCACATTCTTGCCATGACAAGTTGTACTTACGCGCAATGCTTTGTAAGCCTTGCGGCTGGATAGTATTAAAAATACCGTCGCGTACAGATAATAAAATATTGGCTGCAGCTAATGGAATCGCACCACCTGAATAGCCCGCACCAATCACAATACCGACTGTCGGTACACCAACGTTAGCACTTTCAGCGATGGCTTTCGAAATGGTATGAGCTTGATTTTGGCTGTTAGCAACTTCACCAGCATCGGCACCAGGAGTATCAATTAAATATACTATTGGCATCGACAATTCTGCAAAATGACGGATCGCCTTACATGCTGCAAGATGATGTTCTGGCATCCACGCACCGTTTGCGGTCGTGCGCTCTTGGGCAATAAAACCGATACGACGAGTACGAGTGCCAAAGTTTAATTCCACTTCAGCACGATAAAACGGTCCAATATGACTTTCAGCAATAATCTTGCCTTTTAAGTCCGCGATCATACGCTTCGCGCCAGGGCGGTTTTTATCCAAAGTGGGTTGAATAACTTTATTGACATAACCATCAACATCTAAAGATGCCAAACTTTTTAAGTTTGATTGAATTGCATCTTCAGTTAATAATCCTTTTACTTCTTGAGATACACTCTGCTTGTTATGAGCAGGAAATAATGAAAAATCTTTAGCCAAGTGTTCTGCTTGTAAGAAAAGTGGGTCAGCCGATAGTGCTTGAGTCTTGTTAGCGGGCTGCTTTTTGCTGGTCATCCTTAGATCCTCTGCTTATATAGCCTCTGAAAATTTTTTTTAGCTCGTAAATATAACTTTGTTAATGGGTAAATTACCATATAAACTAGCTTGGACGCTTTGTTCCATAATTGAGACAGTGAGGTTTGAATGCCCGATTTGAACGGTATGATGCTGTTTGCAGCCGTTGTTAGAGCAAAAGGATTCTCTCAAGCAGCCCGAGAGATCGGACAACCTAAATCAACCATTAGTCGAAAAGTTGCTCAATTAGAAGAACAACTCGGTGTGCGACTACTCCAAAGAGACACCCGAAATTTAAGTCTGACCCAAGTTGGCGCATTATTTTTTCAACACTGTGATTCCATTAGCCATGAAATTGAAGCCGCCAAAGCCACTATTGAAAACACCCATAATGATATTTCAGGATCGTTACGGATAGCAATTCCTGTGTCATTTTCACAAGATGTCATTGGCCATTTATGCTCAAGTTTTATGCGTCTTTACCCCAATATAGAACTGGATATTCAATTTACTGACAATGATGTCGGTCTTGTGGGTGAAGGTTACGATATTGCCATTAAATATGGTCCATTACAGTCGTCAGATCTTGTTGCTCGATTGTTATTTGAACGCCAACCTATTCTGGTCGCTAGCCCTGGTTATATAAAAGAATTCAGTAGCCCTGCTACACCGCAAGAATTAACCCAGCACAACGGTATTTTACTTGGCACCACCTTATCGGCCCCCATTTGGCCATTAGGAAAAGGCAATCGTAAAATAATGGCGACCTTTAAACGAAAAGTACGAGTCAACAGCGCCAGTATGGTAAAACGCTTAGCGTTGGATAATTATGGCATTGCCATGCTATCTAACACGAGCTGCAAGCAAGAACTCGCAACGGGGAGCTTAGTGCCTATTTTACAAGAATGGCCAATGGAAACCTTTAAAGTTTATGGGGTTTATTCAAGTCGGCGCCAATTAGCCAGCAACATTAGTGCTTTTTTAGACTTTTTCACTAAACGATATACCAGCCAAGAATCATTGCATTCAATGATGAGTTAAGGATATATAATGGTGACGCCTTACCGAGAGCGTCGCTTCGCGACTGATAGGTTCTAGGAACTCGCAAGCTCGCCAGAGGGCGGTGCTTCGCTCCTTCTAGGTGCTAGGTTTTAGGTCCTAGGATCTAGCAGCCGTAGTGTCCTCGAAGACCGCAGGTCGCTTTAGCAGCCGTAGGAGCCCTATTCCTAGCACCTTGAACGCTATCACTTCTGGACATGCTCAATCCTGCATTTCGAAATCGTTTAGATATATCACCTCAAACGGCTTAAAATAGGCCGCTTGAGGTGATACCGATTGACTGATAAAGAATGCCAATTCCTTTTACTAAATTAAAAACGATAAGGCAATCGCACGCTAATTTGATCGTCTGGAGAGTCTTCAGTTAACCCAGAGCCTATTGAGGTCACCATGGATAAATTAGGTGACAAGGCTAAGGTAGCGCCAATACCCAAATTCGCGGTATTGGTGTCAGTTCGAGGGATTTTCTGCCATTCTCCACCTTCTGGTCTTTGTTTAGTTTTACTGTAAAACCGTTGATTAAAGCTCATACTCAAACTCATTCGCTCGGAAACAGCACAAGCTAATCCCACGCTGTAATCAAGATAATTAACCTCACGGTAAAGTTTAACGGCCAAAAAAATTATCAACATAAATCCACCACTCAAAAATGAACTACACGTGTACAAGTATTCAAAGTGCTATTAAATAGCCGAAACAACTGTGTTATAACTGTCACTTAGAATAACCGTTACCTAGCCTAGCGGGCAGTAACATCGTTAAACATAACCCCAATATGGATATCTAGGGCCCTAAAGGAACCATCATGATTAAACACAGCGCTTTTATAATGTTAAGTTCATTGGTATTAGCCACGCTATCGAATGCAGTTAATGCAGGACAACTCCAAAAAAACATTGAAGAGATGCGTGTATCAAAGGCTGGGCAAACAATGCCGCAGGTGGTTAATCGTTATCAAGCTATCAGTGATACTTTAGAGGTCAAGTTAGCCCAATCCAATGATGAGTTAGCCGTTACCGAAATGGCGGCGCATCAAGGACACAGGTTATGGCAGCAAGCCGTACGCGATGTACAATCGGGGCACAGTGACGATCGATCGTTGTACTGGAGCCGTCTAAGTATGCGTAACGTTCTAAAGCAAGAAAGAGTCGGATTTAATGTTGCCGACTGGCAACGTGATATTTTGGTCAAAGCGGTTGAGAAATCTTCTCGCGGTTTTAGCGATATTGAATTTTTACCCGATACCCAAATTAATATTTTAGTGACTGGTTTTGATCCCTTTTTTCTTGATAGAAATATTGGCCAAAGTAATCCATCAGGCTTAGCGGCTTTAGCATTTGATGGCTATCGTTTTGAGATTAACGGTAAAAAAGCACAGATAGAAACCGTGATGATCCCTGTGAGATTTAGCGATTTCGACAATGGTATTATCGAATCGTTACTCACGCCCTTTTATCGTGAAAACAGTGTCGACATGGTATTTACCATTAGCATGGGCCGGGAAAATTTCGATATCGAACGTTTTCCTGGACGTAACCGCAGTGCAGAGGCACCAGACAATTTAAATGTATTAACCGGCGCCAGTCACAGCAATCCTAAAGCGCCGTTATTTAACGGTGGCACTTCTTCCGATGGAAAATTAAATGGCCCTGAGTTCGTGCAATTTTCTCTGCCCGTTGAAGCAATGGCAGCGGTTAAAGGTCATTGGAGCGTCAATGACAATCATCAAATTAACACCTTATCTCGGGGGCAATTTAAGGCATCATCACTGGCTGAGTTACAAAATGAAATTTCAGTAGAAGGTTCTGGTGGGGGCTATTTATCTAATGAAATTTCCTATCGCAGTATTTTACTTCGAGACCAATTTAACTTGAACTTACCCGTAGGACACATTCATACTCCACGTATTAAAGGCTACGACTCACAAGTAGAGTCAGACATCGTCGAGCAAATTCGTGCCATGATAGCCGCAGCGGCGAGCACTCTGTAATGTCAAAAGACTAATATAAAATGTCTATGCTTTGCTTGCTTGAGTCTCTCATTGAATATTCGTGTAGGTAAGTGAAGCATTTCATCATGTTTAAAAATATCTTCAATCTCACCCAGCGCGCGCACCAAGCGCTAACGCAAGACATCCATACAAAGGGGTCTTCGTTATCAGTAGGGCCTCGAACCCACCAATCGCCGAACACTGCCGTTAGCGATCCGTTACAACAGCAGATATTGGCCAAAGTCGAAGCAGACTACCAATTAGCGGAGCAATATTTCAAACGTCAATTTCCTCGTCCGAGCGTACATTTTAGCTTACGCGGAAAAAGCGCGGGGACGGCGCATTTACAAACCAATAAACTGCGCTTCAATCCTGTTTTACTAACTGAAAATCCAAATATTTTTATTAACGAAGTGGTACCACATGAAATTAGCCATTTGGTGTGTTTCCATCTATTTGGTAAAGTAAAACCTCACGGTAAAGAATGGCAAAGCGTCATGATGACAACATTTAGTATTACGCCAAAGACCACTCACCAACTCAATATCCAGTCCGTCAGTGGTCAACAATTTGAATATTTTTGCGGTTGTGGCAGTGTGCAATTAACCATAAGACGTCACAACAGAATTGTGCGAGGCCAGACTCAATATCGCTGTCGCCGTTGCCAACAAACATTAACCCCTTTTAGCACCTAACATTATCAATTGCGTGATTGCATGCGATGGCTTAACATCAGCCAAAATGACAGGCTAAGCCTGCACTGTAATGATGTTTTTTGTTAATTTTAGGGTTTATTTTGCGCTTATCATCCACACACTCTTGGTTCTTTTGGGTGTCGCTTCTGTGCGGCATTTTTTCATCCACACTTATCGCGGCAGAACATTCCAGCAGTTTCGGTCAAGCCAAAAAAATGGCTAAAAAGATTTACCAACAACACTTACCACTCAGCACCTTCTATTGCGGCTGCGATATCGCCATCGCAGGAAAATTATGGCAAGCGGATCATGCTAGCTGTGGTTATAAAGTCAGAAAACAAATCATTAGAGCCAACCGTATCGAATGGGAGCACGTGGTTCCCGCATGGGAATTTGGTCATCAACTGCAATGCTGGCAAGACGGTGGTCGAAAAAACTGCAATAAAAATAATGCTGCATTTAAAAAAATGGCAGCCGATTTACACAATCTTGTTCCTGCTGTAGGTGAGGTGAATGGCGATCGCAGCAATTTTCGTTTTAGTGATTGGGGCGGAAAAGCGGATCAATACGGGCAGTGTAAAATGATTATCGACTTTAAAGGCCGCAAAGCACAACCCCCCAAACAAGCAAGAGGGCCTATCGCTCGAACTTACCTTTACATGCAACAAACCTATGGTCTGCAAATCAGTAATAGCCAACAAAAGTTGTTTAACGCATGGAACAAAATGCAGCCAATCAGCGCCACGGAATGCCAACGTGATACCTTAATCGCTGCTAACCAAGGTAATCATAATGATTTTGTATTCAAACAATGCCAAAATAACGGCTTAGTTCGTTAATTGACGATCAAGCTCCCCCTTGAACAATTGGTTAAATAAGGTCAACACTGATGAGAGTCCCACGCATTTTTCAGCCCCTAGACAATTTACAACAAGGGCAAACGCTTCAATTAGATGAGGATGGTGTCGCCCATATCGGCCGAGTATTGCGAATGGGCATGGGGGACCACATCAGCTTGTTTAACGGTGATGGTAATGATTACTTAGCTGAAATTATTGAAATAAGTAAAAAATCCATCACTGTCAACGTCTTAAGTTGTCAAGCTAACAACAACGAATCAACATTAGACTTGCACTTAGGTCAGGTAATTTCTCGTGGTGACCGAATGGAATTTACGATCCAAAAATCGGTTGAGCTAGGCGTAACAAGGATTACACCCTTATTTTCAGATCGTTGTGGTGTCAAACTTAATGGTGATCGCTTAGAGAAAAAACAACAACAATGGCAAAAAATTGTCGTCAGTGCCTGTGAACAATCTGGCCGCAGTATTGTGCCGGTTGTTCGCCCTGCAATGACATTGGCGCAATGGTGTGAAGAATCTACCGAAGCCTTAAAACTAAATTTACACCCAAGAGCTTCACACGGCATTAATGGCTTACAGTTAACCGATCAACACCACAAAGTAAGATTATTAATTGGCCCAGAAGGCGGCTTATCTGATGAAGAAATTGCCATGACCGAAACTGAGCATTTTACCGATATTTTATTGGGGCCAAGAGTGCTGCGTACAGAAACCGCATCATTGACTGCTATTACTGCATTACAAGTTAAATTTGGCGATATTGGTTAACCCAAACCGATATCATCTTGGATATTATTAAGGATAAACACATGATTAAGCTCGGCATTGTTATGGACCCTATTAGCGACATTAACATCAAAAAAGATACCAGCTTCGCGATGTTATTAGCCGCACAGGCACGTGGCTACCAATTGTTTTATATGGAAATGCATGATCTTGCAATGGTCAACGGCAAAGCCATGGCCAACATGCGTGAATTATCGGTAAAGCAAGATGCTAACCAATGGTTTACATTAGGCGAGTCAATTGATACCCCGTTGGCAGATCTTGATGTGATCTTAATGCGCAAAGATCCACCATTTGATACCGAATTCATCTACGCCACTTATATGCTGGAACGGGCGGAAGAAGAAGGCGTATTAATCGTTAACAAGCCTCAAAGCTTACGTGATGCCAATGAAAAACTGTTTACAGCATGGTTTTCTGAGTTTACGCCAGACACTCTTGTGACCCGTGATGCTAAACGTATTCGAGCGTTCCACCAATTGAAGCAAGATATTATTTTAAAACCATTAGATGGCATGGGCGGCACGTCTATTTTTAGAGTGAAAAAAGATGACCCTAACGTCGGGGTCATTATCGAAACGCTCACCAGTTATGGCCAGCAGTTCGCAATGGCTCAAGCCTTTATTCCTGAGATAACTCAAGGTGACAAGCGTATTTTAGTGGTTGACGGTGAACCGGTTCCATACGCATTAGCGCGTATCCCGATGAAAGGTGAAACCCGTGGCAACTTAGCGGCTGGCGGCAGTGGAGTAGCCCAGCCATTATCAGAAAGTGATTGGAAAATAGCTCGCGCCATTGGTCCAGAATTGAAAAAACGAGGCCTTATTTTTGTTGGTTTAGACGTCATTGGTGATAAGTTAACTGAAATCAATGTCACCAGCCCAACCTGCATTAGAGAAATTGAAGCCGCATATGACGTTGACATTACCGGCATGCTTATGGATGCCATCGAAGCCCGTATCAATCAGCAGAAATAGGATTAATCATGCATTTTCTATCTACCTACCAACGAATAATTAGCAGATTATTATTGGTCTCTAGCTTGGTCGTAACGGGTGCAATGGCTGATGAAGTCGTTATTTCGCCTATTGAGGCCAACACAACCAGTAATAATGTGCCGACTGTCGGTCCATCAAGACCGACAAATATTGTTATTATGATTGGCGATGGTATGGGACCTGCTTACACCACGGCCTATCGTTACTATAAAGATAACCCTGAGACAGAAGAGATTGAACAAACGGTTTTTGATCGCTTACTCGTTGGTATGGCAAGCACTTACCCTGCTTCTGTCAGTGGTTATGTAACCGACTCTGCGGCATCGGCAACCGCATTATCTACCGGGGTCAAAAGTTATAATGGTGCTATTGCCGTTGATACCGAAAAACGCCCACTGACAACCTTAATGGAAAGAGCAAAAGCATTAGGCTTGTCAACTGGTGTAGCGGTTACCTCCCAAGTAAACCATGCTACACCTGCGGCATTTCTTGCTCACAATGAAAGCCGTAGTAATTATATTGATATCGCACAGGCTTATTTAACCACCGATGCTGATGTCATCCTTGGCGGTGGCCAGCAATATTTCACCCCAACATTGCTTGAGCAGTTCACCGCTAAAGGTTACCAACACATTAGTGAACTCTCCCAACTTGATTCGGTTCATCACCCGAAAGTATTAGGGCTATTTGCCGATGTACAGTTACCTTGGGGGATTAATGATAAAAAAGCGCATAAGCTCAGTCATATGACGCAAAAGGCACTCGATTTACTGTCGCAAAATAAGCATGGTTTTGTGTTATTAGTAGAAGGCAGCTTAATTGATTGGGCGGGTCACAGTAACGATATTGCTACCGCGATGGGTGAAATGGATGAATTTGCAGCCGCGATTGAAGTGGTTGAACAATTTGTTCGTCAAAGTAAAGACACCCTGATGGTTGTGACAGCCGATCATAATACCGGTGGGTTGTCAGTGGGCGCACACGACAAATACGAATGGCATCCTGAAGTACTGCATAAGGTTCAAGCTAGCCCAGATGTGATTGCCACGCGTGCTATTGCCGCAGAGGATTGGCAGACCATAACCGCAACACTATTGGGGTTTACCCCAAGCGAAGTAGAATACACTCAATTGCAAACTGCACGTATGCAAGGTAATGAGCCGTTTGCTATTGCACTGCGAAAATTAATTGATATTCAATCTAATACCGGTTGGACAAGTGGCGGCCATACCGCCATGGATGTTCAGGTATTCGCAGCGGGCCCCGGCGCCAGATTGTTTAGTGGCCATCAAGACAATGTTGATATAGCCAATAAAATGTTTAGCTTATTACCACAATCGGTACAAACGCCTTAATTGCTGCCTAACACAATCCCCGCTATCAAAGTGGGGATTGTGTTAATATCAGCAGGTATTTTATCACTAGCATTATGAGCAACCAACGTGTTAACAAATCCTTCTCAAGCCTTAATTAGAAACAGCAAATATTTTCATCAACATAATGTGTTAGTGCTCAACTATGAAGCTGATACTTTTGCGCATCAATGTCTTGAGTTTGCAGAGAATGTCACTGCCCTAGCGCTGGATTTTAATCATCACCTAACATTGTCATCCTATGCTAATAATAAATTGCAGTGCTATTTTGGCCATCAACTGCCTGACTCATTAGTTGATACAAAATTTGACACGGTTATTATTTACTTTGCAAAAGCTAAACCGTTAATGGGTTACTTACTGCAACTTGCGGCGCAGCATTTACGTATCGACGGCCAATTAATGATTGTGGGTGAGAATAAAGGTGGGATTAAATCAATTGATAAACTCACGCCTGATTATTACTCCCCCCCCATCAAACAAGATAATGCCCGTCATTGTTTAGTGTATGTCAGTTATTTAACTCAAGTAGCACCCAGGCTATCAATCAGTGATTGGGTAAGCCAATATTCATTAGATACACCACAAGGTAAACTGCAAATTTGCAATGTGGTAGGGGTCTTCAGTGAAAAGCGTCTCGATCAGGGCACCGAACTATTACTGTTGCATTTACCAAACAACTTACACGGCAGAGTCCTCGATTTTGGTTGTGGTGCAGGGGTCATTACGGCGGCATTGCTAAAAGCCAATCCAAAGCTAGCCATGGAATGTATTGATATCAATGCGATGGCATTGCTGTCGTGTGAATTAACCCTTGCAGCCAATAATATGCACGCAAAAATCTATCCTTCGGATGGGTTTCATCAGATCGACGGCCAATTTGACGCCATTATCTCTAATCCACCGTTTCATGATGGTTTGGCCAGCACTACCGACATTGCTACCCAGTTTGTTAAAGCCAGCGCAATCAGTTTGGCGCCTAAAGGAGTCTGGCAAATTGTTGCTAATCGCCACCTGCCCTATGCTGATACCATTGCGACTCATTTTGGTAAAGTGAATGTGTTGGCTGAAAACAATAAGTACAAATTATATTTCCATCAACGTTAATCCCAAGATCGAACCTCCCGTGACACAGCTTCAGTTATGGACAACAAAGCTAGCTTACTGCTGGAAATGGAGATTAAAATCGGCTAAATTTACTGCAAGGTAAGATAGTGAACATTTTTGAATTTATTTCGTTACTATTTTATTTCCAGTATTGATCTGATATAAAAATAACAACAAAGGATGCTATGTTAGAGCCTTCACTAATCGCACTAAGCGCAGATAAAAGTAAAGCCGAATTACGCATAATTCCCAATACTCATGGTCCCGTGCTAGAAGAGGATATCAACGCCTTACTAACACAGGCAACTTTTGCAATGTTGTTTCCCATTGCCCCTGCCATTAATAAAGCGGTCACTGAAGTCAATGCGCTTTGTGGCCAAAATCCAGGGGATCACGAACTGTTTTTTGCGATAGCTGAGCGTAAAGATGGTGCAGTGGACATCAATATCAATGACGATAAAATGCAAGCTAGTATGAAAATCACCTCCGCTTGGGGCGGTAAAGACATCACCCTATCAGACGTACTTAATACCCTCAAAACTCAAAAAATTAAAATGGGCTTAAGTAAACCTAAAATTATGGCGTTAATGCAACGCTTATCGATTTTACCACCGGGGGAATGCTGTGAGGGCGTTATCGCCTGCGGTAAAGCGGCAGTGAATGGCGAAAATGCCACATTAACCCGTAAGGTGGCTCTGGCGCGAGAACGTTTATTACAACCTCAAGAACGTGAAGACGGCTCGGTCGATATGCGTAATTTAGGCGCATTAATTACCGTTAAGCCCACCGATATATTAATGATTAAAACCCCAGCAACCACAGGTAGCCCAGGATTTAATATCCATGGTGATGTACTGCAACAAATCACAGGTCAAGACAAACCCATGGAGCCCGGTACAGGCACCAGCTTACACCCTAAAGATCCAAACAAACTCATCGCCACAGTTCCAGGTCAACCGGTTGAAAACCGTCAAGGCATGCAAGTCGACGATATACTGCAAATTAAAGATGTTGATGTTCGCTTTGGCCATGTGAATTTTAAAGGTAGTATTTTAATTACCGGCGATGTGCATGAAGGAATGGAAGTCAAAGCCAGTGGTGATGTTACCGTCATGGGGTTTGTTGACTCAGCCACCATTGAAGCGCAAGGTGACGTTATTGTCAGCAAAGGCATCATTGGTCGGTTAATTAAAGACCAAGATCTCAGTACCAAGATTACCGCCACCGGCCAAATCTGTGCCCAATTTGTGCAATATTCTCATCTAGAAGCACAGGGCAATATTTTAGTCACTAAACAGTTGTTACACAGTCATTCAACGTCAGGAGGCTGCATTACCGTCAGTGATGCTCAATCACGACGCGGTGACTTAGTCGGCGGTAAAGCCACCGCGGCAAAGGGGATTAGGGCTATTGTGCTTGGCGCTAAAGCCAGTACCAAAACCGAACTATTTTGTGCTATGCATCAAGGTGAACTAAAGCTACAACTCAAAGAACTGGATGCCGGCATCAAAGGCATGGTTGTCGCCGGATTAGAACTCGAGGCCAGACTGCGTAAATTGCCCCCAAAAGCTGAATGGCAAAGTGATGCGGGTATGGTAGAGCAAGTCAAAATGATGCTTGACCAAAAGAAGCAGATGACCGAGGAGCAAACAAAGGAAGAAGTAGAATATAATCAAAATCTTATTGAAGTTGAAAATTACTATAATAATTACTTTATCAAAGCAGAAAAATACATTTTTAATAACGTGGAAATTCATATTGGCAATGCGTTTAATCGCACCCAACGCGAACATGCCTCATGTGTTGTTAAAAATGTGAATCAAGAAATTTCATACGATTACAGCAACCGTTAGCAGATTAAACCAACCCACATTGATTTACAGGTAACTATGCAACACATACATTGGCCCGCCATACTGCAATTTGATCAAGATGATGAATTAATGTATCTGGCAAACCACCAAGACTGGTTAAGCTTTATTTGCGCCAATCAATTTACCGTCTGCTTGCACGATAAACTGATCGACACAGCAGGTTGCATTTACCACATTGAAACCGCTGAACAAGTCGACGTTGTCAACAATAATGTGGCACAACTCCCCTACTTGGTGAAACAAGACCAGCAAATGAACGTACTGCAAATGTTGCCTCTTGTCCGTCAATTTGGCCAGTTTCAAGGCCATTGTTGCAGTGCAAAGATAATCTTTACGACCGTTGAACAAGGTATCGCCACCGTTGCCGAATTAGAACAGCTTTATTAAAAGCGTGACTTCCGCTTTAGATAACAGCCATATCACAGCGTTTTTACTGTTATCAACCTTAACCTTACCGACGTAATGCTTAGCTTAATCACTCAGTCGTAAACCTAAGATTAAAATTAAGATTAACGAATATAATTGTCGAACCCATTGAGCTAGTGACATCGCTCTGGCAAAATGCCCGATGCTCAACGTCCATAACCCCAGAGAATCCTTAATGGAATTATTAAATATTGAATGTCTAGGTAAACGTCTGCGATTAGAAGGCTCGATTGCGGGTTGGCAGCAACTTTATTGGGACAATCAACTGGTATCGCAAAAGTCTGCGAGTGCTTCCGACCAAGCCTTTCATATCCATTCATTTGAACTGACAACGCACACATCCGTACCGACTGAAACCAATACTAACGATGACGAAACCGTTAAGCCAAGTATTGGTTCACTACCAGTGCGATTAGAAATCGATGTTAACTGGCAGCCATTCCAGCTTGATTACTGCTTATTAATTGATGATGAAACCATCACCCAAGGGCAAAGAACCGTTGAAGAGATTGAACGTCAAACCCCTGAAGTCGCCGCGGTAAAAACTCAAAAAATCAGTGTTGTTGGACTTGCATCATTAGGTTTTAAACTGTTAAAAAGTGCCAAAGTGGTTAAAGTCCTTTTTGCTGGAGCTAGTGTTGCAGCCTATTCTTGGCTATTTTCATTTCAATTTGCCTTAGCACTCATCGGTTGCTTAATGTTCCATGAATACGGTCATATTCGAGCAATGAAGCATTTCGGTATGAAAACAAAAGGTATCTATTTAATCCCTTTTGTTGGTGGCTTAGCGTTAAGTGATGAGCGGATCAACACCCGTTGGCAAGACGTGTATATTTCAATTATGGGCCCCACTTTTGGGCTGATTTTATCAATTATTTGTGTCGGACTTTATTGGATAACAGGTAACATATTCTTTGCTGGGTTAGCGGCATTCAATGCCCTGCTAAATCTATTTAATTTACTGCCCATTTTACCGCTTGATGGCGGCCATATTCTGAAAAGTATTAGCTTCTCCATGAACAGCTTAATTGGCCTGGTCGCCTGTGCCGCGGGTGCCGCTATAGGGGTCTTTATCAGCTATAGCTTAGGCTTAGCGCTTCTCGGCTTTTTGCTGCTTATTGGCAGTATCGAAATCATTGTCGAATGGCGTGGACGCCACCAAAGCCATTTATTACCCTTAGATCGCTACGGACAAATTTTCTCTACCGTATGGTATTTGCTCACAGTGGCAAGCTTAGTAGGTATTATTTGGTACTTTGCCGCTTCAGGCGACGAGATGTTGGCCATTCCACTGCAGATTTTAGGCAGCTAATTAACCGCCCATATACTGAGTTCCTATTACAACGTTTCTATTTCAGAGAACTCAAAACGGATAATAATAATGCCTGCAATATGCAGGCATTATTATAGCTGTTTTACAAAGCAACACCGAGAGGATTTAGTATCAAAACGGGGGTTTGATAACATCACATTAGTGGGTTATCGAAAACACCTTGGTCATCACCTTATACAGTTCAGTCCCTTGGTGAACTGACGCTGAAGCAAAGTGTAAAATTGGCACGCAATCCATGGGTAAACTAATGGCTTGATAAGCCTGTTCAGTGCCATAAAGATCAATGCGTAAAATATTCACCAATGGTTGCCCTGCTGCTAACGGCTCACCCAGTACCGCGCGATATTCGATTAAACCAGCTTTAGGTGCATGAAACTTTTTGTAGTCACATAAATAACAACCAAATCGAGGCATATCTGCTGGAGTGACTTTTTCAGCAATCACACCACGATAACTTAAATAAGCCAATATGCCTTTGGCATCTTCTAATGCGTCGGCTAAATCAATTCGTTCTTGACTGGCGAGCTCTAAGGTAAATGCAGACACGGGTACCAAAAACTCACGACCTTGGCTCGCGGCATATTCGGTTAACTGCCACCATGGACAAAACGTGGCTTCATCCATCGCTCCACCAAAACTATTAGGCATAATCAGCGTGTATGGGATCGAAAAAAATCTCGCCGCATCCGCATCATACTCAGGGCAATACAAATGCTTGCACGACTTAGGCCCGGTATGTAAATCAAGCACGATATCTGCTTGATGTGCCATGGTTTGTAAACTCACAGCCAACCGATGACCGGTAGAGAGCCCAAAAGGGAGCTCCAATCGAGCCTGACAAGCTCCAACCAACATTGAACGATAAGCCTGAAACAGTTCATTATCGCTTAAATGTTGATGCTCGGTATACCAAGCTTGCACCTTGATGTTGTGATCAAAATACTCTCGGTTCCAATTCACCCCAGTTATCGGATCAAACCGTCCTAAGGTAAACTCACCACTCTTTTGATTAATCCCTAATGGATTGGCCAATGGCGCAAGCGTAATATCACCTAGTACTTGATAACCTTCTAACAAGGTCATCAGTTGATAAATCACTGCATTTCCCTGCACTTCGGCACCATGAACATTGGCCTGAATATAAACGCTGGGCGAAGACAACTCACTGCCAGAGAATGTATATAACGGCACGGTCAATGCTTGCCCCGTCGCCAGTTCTCCGACCCGCACTGACGATTTTATTGCTTTAGTCATATGATGATACCAATCTCATTAAATATCTGGTCAGTTCAGAGTCTCTCAGGTTTTTCAATTCAAGGCGCATTGATGTAGAAATGGTTGTTCCCTTTTAAATCGATGCAACACAGAAGTGGAATACCTGAGAGACTCCATTCTGGCGGGTTTCAAAGTACTTTATGCTTCGTTAGATGTTTTCAAAATAGAATAACTATTCGCTTCAATCATCTGCCTTACCTACAGCACTTTGAACTCCCGCTGAAAGATCACATATTTAATAGGATTGGTATTACTCAAACAGATTTTGGTGCAAGGCATTAACCACTTGCGCCGCTTCCGACTCTGCCACTAGGACACATAAGTTATGTGGGCTGGCGCCTTGGCAAATCATCCTTACATTATGGTTTTCCAGCACCTTAAATACCCGACTACAAACACCCGCAGTCGATGCAATACGATTACCTATAATGGCGATTAAGGCTAAGTTCTCTTCGACGCGAACACCACAATGCTGCGATAACTCTTGCAATAATGACTCACTTAGCAAGCCTTGTCCGCTCGAATCAGAACCGGTTTTATCTAAGGTCAATGATACGTTAACTTCAGAGGTAGTAATGAGATCCACCGAAATTTTATGTCGAGCTAGGGTCGCAAACGTTTCTGCTAAAAAACCCTGAGCATGTAACATTTGTAAGCTATGCAAGTTAAGTAATGTTTGATCGCGGCGCAATGCCACAGCTCTAAATACTGGGGTATCGTCTACTTGATGGCGGATCCAAGTTCCGCCCATTTCAGGGGCTTTACTTGATCCCACAAACACCTGAATTTTTTGTCTAACGGCCGGTAAAATGGTGGCGGGATGCAATACTTTAGCGCCAAAGGTGGCCATCTCAGCCGCCTCATTAAAGCTAATTTCGGCAATGGGACGCGCATTTGGGGCAAGCCGTGGATCAGTGGTATAAATACCGGCGACATCGGTCCAAATTTCAACCGCTGTGGCACGGAGTGCTTCAGCCAGTAATGCCGCCGAATAATCACTGCCACCACGGCCTAATGTTGTGGTTCGGCCACTGTCATCAGCTCCAATAAATCCTTGGGTGACAATGATATAACGAGCAAGTAAGGGTTTTAAAAAATCACCAGCAAGCGTTGAAATGACTTCAATCTGTGGTTCTGCACGGCCAAAATAGCTGTCGGTACGCAGCACCTGACGCACATCGAAATGATTTGAAGCGGTGCCTTTTTCCCGAATAACCGCTGAAAATAAAATCGATGAACATTGCTCACCCGTTGACAGCAATTCGTCCATAATCGCTTTGCTGCGATCAAGTTCTAACGATTCACTTAATACTGACATTCGGCTCAGAATTTTATCAATACTGGCCGCCACGTCTTGTGGTCGGCCTAATTCATCGAGAATCGCATATTGAATTTGAGCAATTTGCTTGAGGAGTACTAGTCGTCGTTCATCGTTGACATTAGCTTGAGTCAGCTCAACTAATAAATTGGTGACACCACTGGAGGCACTCACCACCACGAGACGAGTGGCTTGGTTAGCCAAGACAATATTGGCACAACGACTCATAGAGGCGTAATCAGCAACCGACGTACCGCCAAATTTGGCTACGACTAATTCTGATGTGGCTATTTCAGGCACAACGGTTTCAACAACAACAGTTTCAGAGATAATGCTCATACTGATGCCTCCGCAGTTTGCCAAAGACTAGAAAATAAGATGTGATTTACTAACATGATATACGCTCCGAACACACTACGTTCGAAGAGCCTGGTGCTAAGATAACGCACCCTTATAGAAGGGAAACAGCAATCATCACCAGAAGCTCTCCACCAAAAAAAGGTGACAATCGTTAGGATTCAGCCTAAACGACCGATATCAATGTTCGCCAAACAAACTGATACCTCGGCGCTAATCTCCATCATAAGTTGTCATCGGACTGGCATCCTCTCACTTACTACCTAGTTAACGCTCCTCTTCTGTTTCTCCCGAAGGAGAGCTGTTGAAAATAGCAACAAATGCCCTAACAAGTCAATCAACAAACCCAGTAAAAAAACACTGTTTTGATAAAAATATCTTTGTTGTTAGATAATCTGTCGTAGCGATAGCTGATCTGTCATTGTTCTATATTAGAAAAAAACCAATATATACGCAAAAAAAACCAAATAACGCAATTAATCGAGACAATATATGTTTTATTGTCTCGATTAATGACTCTAAATATTCAGTAGCGATTAAGCGCTCTAAATTAACCCAGCGCTCATCCAGTATAGAAACTAATCTCTGGCAGTTCATTAACCAGTCGTAATCGCTGATTAAATGCGCCCATTTCAACGTCAGGTTTGATGGTATCAAGACACGCAACCAGAGATATCAAACCTTGATTAACGTAATAAATTGCATGTTGATTAAACTCTCTTCCTAGCTCAACAGCCTGTTCTTTATCAATAAAAACTGCCCAGCTTTTTTCCATATGTGACCAATCAGCGGCCGCACCGATTAAGGCACGATAGGGCCGATTATACTGTTGGATTTTAGATTGAAGCTGATGATCAAGTAAACGATTTTGACTCGGTGAGAGGCTAGTCCCCCGAGGGTTATGAGCGGTAACTATAGCAAATGGGAAATCATTAGAAAGGCGTTGGGTGAACAAAAAATGAGTGGTTTGATATTCATACCACAATGTATCGATAACATTTTCCATAATATTTTTTCGTTAATTAAGCCAAAATGAGTCTAACAATTAGGTTAGATGTCTAAAAGACTTGTGATCTAATCACCAGTTTAATACTTAAAAATCATTTATTATTATGAACTTAGTAATATTAATCTTTTATATACTTGACTGTTATATTAATTTTTTAACATTTAATTTGTTAACAAATGCCTAAAACGAGTACAATAGCATCACGCACTATTAAATCATTGTAGCAAAGTTGGCTACATACACCTGAAAATCTCAGCAAATATTGTTGTGAGAGTGAAGATTTATTGATGTAAAGTTTACAGTCGTACTAAATTTGTTCTACATTTGATAAAACATTAATACGATTAAATAAGTTTGCGACAGGAAGGAACTATCTTTCTAAATGGCATTCATAGTAAGTAAGCCTAGGTGCAACAAATTTTACACCACTTTTTACACCATCATGCATAAGTGTAAACGCGTACCTTAGCGTAATGGCAATTAGTTAACGCAAGCAGACTCAGTAACCCGCATTAAGCGTTACGTCATAGAGTTTATAGAGAGTGTTTAATTCAGGGTAGACATAGATAAACACCCAAAAATATCGGAATAATAGCGCATATGTTAACGCGCTATGAAATCTATTAGCACACCGTGGCTAGAATCGAATTTTATAAAATCAGGTATATATTATGCAAAATCCGCACATTTTAATTGTTGAAGATGAAGCAGTAACTCGTAATACATTGCGCAGTATTTTTGAAGCTGAAGGCTATGTTGTCACCGAAGCCAATGACGGCGCAGAAATGCATAGAGCCATGCAAGAAAACAAGATAAACCTTGTTGTTATGGACATTAACTTACCAGGTAAAAACGGCTTATTATTAGCACGTGAACTACGTGAAATTAATAACATCGGTCTTATTTTCTTGACCGGTCGAGATAATGAAGTTGATAAAATTTTAGGGCTTGAAATTGGTGCAGATGACTATATCACTAAACCATTCAACCCTCGCGAATTAACGATCCGTGCCCGTAACCTGTTAACTCGCGTTAATAATGCGGCGGCAGAAACCGAAGAAAAAGGTTCTGTTGAGTTTTACCGTTTTAACGGCTGGAGCCTTGAAATTAATAGCCGCTCTTTGGTTACTCCACAAGGTGAATCTTACAAGCTACCACGCAGTGAATTTCGTGCGATGCTTCATTTTGTTGAAAATCCAGGCAAGATTTTAACTCGTGCTGATTTACTGCTAAAAATGACCGGCCGTGAGTTAAAACCCCACGACCGCACTGTTGATGTAACGATCCGTCGTATCCGTAAGCACTTTGAAAGCTTACCTGACACGCCAGAAATCATCGCGACTATTCACGGTGAAGGCTATCGTTTTTGTGGCGACTTAGAAGCTTAATCCGCTTAAGTTAACCGTTTAAGTTAACCGCAATAAAAAACCAGGTGGGTCTCACCTGGTTTTTTTATGTCTGCTTTTTAGCTAATCATTTAAAAATATATCGCTTATTTTAACTGTTGATCTAAAAATGCCGCTAATGATTTATACAAATGATTACGTACTTTCTCACCGCGCATTGAATGCTTAGACCCCGGGTAATCCATCATCTGGAACAATTTACCTTCATCTTGTAATGCCTTATACACTCGAGTGCTGTTTTCAAACAGTACATTGTCATCAGCCATGCCGTGATACATCAATAAGCCCGACTGATAATCTTTGACGTAAGGTAAAATACTGCTGGCGTCGTAACCTTGTTTGTTGGTTTCTGGGTTGCCCATATAACGTTCAGTGTAATGGGTATCGTACAAACGCCAATCGGTTACGGGTGCCCCCGCTATAGCGGCTTTAAAATAACCTGGCGCCTTAAACTGACTCATTAACGCCATGTAGCCGCCATAACTGTGGCCATAAATGGCAATGTTATCACCATCAACGAAAGGTAAACTGCGTAAGTAATCTACCCCGACCTTTTGGTCACTCACTTCCGCATCACCCATATTTTGATAAATCACATGCTCAAATTGAGTACCTCGATGAGCCGAACCCCGATTATCTAACTGGAATACAACATAACCTTGCTGCAGTAAATACTGAGTAAAATAATCCGCTTCGCTCCAGCTATTGACCACTAACTGCGCATGCGGCCCACCGTATACCCTAACCACAACCGGATACTGTTTAGCTGCATCAAAAGGAACCGGTTTAAATAATCGATACTGCAGTGCTTGGTTATCTTCAGCGGTCACTTGACCAAACTCAGGCATTTGCCATAAACCCGCATAATCATTCAGAGGATGGTTGTTATCAATTTCATTTTGCTCAACCCAAGCTAAATGCTTGCCAGTATCATTGTGTAAACTTATTTGTGGCGGTTGCTGTAAGCTACTAAAGTAATCTAAATAAACCGGCTTTTTATCCGCAAATACGGCCTCATGCATACCTGATGCTTGGCTAATTCGCTCAATGGAGTCCATACCTTGTTTCAAGTTAACCCGATACAAATGACGCTCGACCACGCTGTTTTTACGACCGCTAAAATATACCCAGCCCGTGGCTTCATCGACAAATTCAAGCGCATCGACCGTCCAATCACCTTGGGTTAACTGTTTAAGTTGCTTACCTTGTAAGTCAAATAAGTACAGGTGATGAAAACCATCACGTTCAGAGCCCCAAATAAAGGCCGATTGTTGCTTGAGAAAGTGCAAGTCATTGTTTAGGTTAACCCAAGCATTACTGTGCTCTTCGATCACCGTTGTTACTTGTTTCGGTTTGGTTATCGAAGCTATGCGTAAGTCCAATGTTTGTTGATCGCGGCTTTGCCATTGAAATGACACCCGTTGACTGTCTGGCAACCAATCAACACGAGGTAAATACATGTCTTTTTGTTTGCCTAAATCAATCCAACTAATGCGGCGATCGGTTAGAGAAACAACGCCTAACTCAATCTCAACGTTAGCTTTGCCAGCATAAGGGTAACGCTGCTCGGTTAATTTAATACCGTCGGCATAAATTTCATTACGGGTCACTAACTCAACACCCGTTTCATCGATTCGAGTAAAGGCAATAGCAGACTCATCGGGCGCCCACCAATATCCTGTCATGCGATCCATTTCTTCTTGGGCGACAAACTCTGCCATGGCATTTTTAATCGGCCCTTTACCATCGGTCGTTAACGCACTGACTTTGTGTGTGTCCAAGGCTAATATAAATAAATTTTGATCGCGTACAAACGACACAAAGTGGCCTTTAGGTGACAAACGCGCATCGGTGGCAAAGCCTGCTCCAATCGCTAATTCAACCACGTTATTAGTTGGAACATCAAATAAGTACAATTTACCCGCAGCCGGAATTAAAATATGTTGGCTGTCTTCAGACCAAAAATACTCCATGATCCCTTGGCCATAAATACGTTGGCGCTCACGGCGAGCTTTCTCTTCATCAGACAATTCCCCTGCGTCTAATTGTTCCGCATTAATCAACACGCTGCGCTTACCTGTCGCGATATCCATTTGCCATAAATCATAGAAATGCTGGTTATCAGCTCGACTCGATAAATAAGTCACCCGCTTACCATTAGGTGACAAGGCTAATCCACGAGGACTTGAACCTGCTAATGCCGGTGACGCATTAATACGCTCAATGGTCAGTGGCATATTATTACCTGGTATCGCAGTCAATGTCGCGGTGGTAGATGAGTTCATAATGCTGCCTTTAACGTTTGCTGTTACTGAAAAAACCGGGCTGGAAAAAAGAAGTGGCACGACAGATACTGCCGCTAAAGCATGATGCTTCCATGTTGTTGTCATTATTATTAATCCTTGGGCAATTCAATCCGCCCACATTTTGCCTTAATTTGCTCTAAAACCAAAACCCGACACAACAATCGCTGAAATTAGCGCTATTGTGGGGTATGATTTGCTGCATAATAATGTACAAAATCGACCTTAAACCTCACACATGTCATAGGAAATACCATGCAGACTTTGGCACAAACCCTTAGCGCACAATCCGTAAACTCGTCCTTAACCCAATTATTATTCACCTTAGCGGACACCTCAAAAGCCATTAGTGTTGCGGTTCGGCGCGGCGCCTTAGCAGGCGTTTTAGGCGCAACCGATCAAGAAAACGTTCAAGGCGAAACCCAGAAAAAACTGGATGTGATCACCAATGACATGCTTAAAAATGCTCTCAAAACCGATGGCCATGTTCGCGGTTTAGCCTCAGAAGAAGAGGATTACGTGGTTGAAGTTAATACTCAAGGTGAGTACCTAGTGTGTTTTGACCCGCTCGATGGCTCGTCAAATATTGATATTAACTCATTAGTGGGCACCATTTTTTCAATCTTGCCAGCACCTACCGGTGCGCTAAATGAGCAAAGCTTTTTACAAGCTGGCCGTCAACAAGTGGCGGCGGGTTATGTATTATATGGCCCATCAACCATGATGGCGTTAACCACTGGCCAAGGCACCCAGTTTTATACTCTTGATCCCGACAGCCAAGAATTTTTACTAACCGATGATAACGTTCAAATCACCCCAGACACGGCTGAGTTTGCCATTAACATGTCAAACCAACGTTTTTGGGAAGCGCCAGTACAAACCTACATTGCCGATTTATTACTCGGGGAAATAGGCCCACGCGAGCAATCATTTAACATGCGTTGGATTGCGGCGATGGTAGGTGATGTGCATCGTGTATTGTGCCGTGGTGGTATTTTTACCTATCCTACCGATAATAAAAATCCAGCCAGACCATTCAAATTGCGCTTAATGTACGAAGCTAACCCAATGGCATTGCTGGTTGAGCAAGCTGGCGGAAAAGCCTCAACGGGTTATGAAACGATTTTGGATATTCAGCCAACGGCAATCCACCAGCGTGTTGCGGTAATTTTAGGCAGCGCCAACGAAGTGGACACCTGCTTGAGCTACCACGGTATTGATTACAGCGAAGAGCCATCAATTGATTAATTAAGTACGTTATAGAAAAACCGCCTATTGGCGGTTTTTTCATTTCTGCGCTGCAGTTGAACTCATTGATGATCTGACTGAAGCGAATAAACACAGTTAACCAAAATACAAATTTGAATCATTAGGCAAGAGTAAAGAAGCATTTCTTTACAATAACTTAAATACCCACTACGTTATTGAAACGATATTAATAAAGGACTATAACGATGCCGCCCGCCAGATCATCAAATAAAAATAAATATATTGCGGCGGTTTTACTTTTACTGCTTATTAGCATGAGTGCTTATGCTTATCTGATGCCCACTAAAGCTCCAGCAATAGAAACTGGCACTATTTTAGTGCTTCCAGTGCAACTGGCAACAAACAGCACAGACTCGCAATGGAATCCCTATGCCGCGATGGATGTGCTTATCAATCAGCTAAATGTCGGTGTTAGTTACCCATTACTGCAAACCGAAGATATTATCAATATCATCTCGCTTATCTCTAATGATCACTTGAGCCAAGCTGTCGATATTAAGCAATTAATGGCCGTCTCCGGCGCGGGATTGGTGATTGAATCCCGTATTACCAGCGCCAATAATCAATATCAATTAGCGTTTACATTACATCAGCAGCATCATACAGAAGCGGGAGTCGTTAACGCTTCAAGTATCGAGCAAGCTATATTAGCAACATCAAGCTTGATTACTCAGCAACACAATCCACAACACAATCCACAACACAATAAGACAGCAACTCAATACCATTCACGCTATAGTACACCGCTGTTGTTCAGTGCAATGACACAGCTACAACTTGGTGACACTAAGGCTGCTGAGCAGCACTTATCCAAGCTCATACACTCCACACCCGACAACTTAGTTGCCATGCGTCTACTGGCCAGCATCCAATTGCAGCAACATCAATATGAACAGCTTAATACCACATTGATAGCAGCGATCGACCAAGCTACACATCAGCAAGATGAGCGAGAGCTAGCCAGACTCAGATTGTTATTAGCGCAAAGCTACACCGAAACCGACAGGATAGAACAGGCATTAGGTGTACTTACCATTGCTAAAACCAATGCTGCTAAAGTGAAAGACTGGCTAACATTGGGCTATATTTCACAGCTTGCGGGCATGATAAACCAGCGCATAGGTCGTAATGATAAAGCCAGAGAGCAGTTTAAAAAAGCCATTGAATATCATCAAATGATGAACTATCCCATCGGGCAAACACAGGCGTTGAATGAATTGGCAGAACTTGAGGTGATTGAGTTCAACTACCCACAAGCTTACCGCTATATTAATCGATCTTATGAACAAGTTGCTCATCGCGGTTTAGATCATTTAGAAAAGTCTACATTCAAGATTATGACCAAGATAGAAAATAAAATGCAGCATAGATAGCATCTATTATATTCGACACAACAGGTTCGTAAACATAAAGCCTTAAACATAAGACTTTAGACATAACACCTTAGACATATAAAAATGGCCTGCTATGCAGGCCATTTTATTAATACAGCTAAACTATTTTTATACTTTCTCAGCAGCAGTGTTGGCAGCCTCAAGCTGATGTGCTTGTTCAGTTTGATCGACAATGGTTAATACCGCAGTATCACCAACCACGTTACATGAGGTTAATACCATATCGATAATACGATCTAATGCCGCGACAATCACAAATGCCTCTACTGGTAAGCCTAATTGGTAAATCAGTACCCCAATCATCACCATACCACCACCAGGCACACCACCTGCACCCACTGACAATAAAAACACACTAAACAGTAACGACGGGATTTGATCATTGCTGATTGGCATACCAAAGGCGTTAGCCACAAAGAATATCGCAATAGTAATGTAAATCGACACCCCGCCCATGTTCATGGTTGCACCCAGTGGCACACCAAAACCAGCCACCGCTTGACTCACACCTAGCTTGTCAGTAAGGGTACGCATGGTTACCGGAATAGTGGCGTTTGAGCTAGCGGTAGACAATGAGAATAGTATTTGTTCTTGGGTTTTTTCTCTGAACGTTTTCGCTGAAATAGGGGTGAATAGGCTGACAGCAAATGGATATACGATAAAAATCCAAATCAATAATAGGGCTAAAATAAGCACTAAATATTCAACAACACTGACAAAAATTTCAGGTTCTAAGGTTGCACCTAATTTAAACATCAAGGCAAACACCCCGTATGGCGCTAAACTCATTACCACCGAAATTAAGCGCATCATGATTTTATTGGCAGTTTGAAACCCTTTTACCGCCCCCTCAACGGAATGCCCCAATGATTTGATCACGCCGCCTATTAATAGCGCCATAAAAATCACTTGCAGCATATTGCCAGAGGTGAAGGCTGAAAAAGGATTATTTGGCACTATGCTGACAATTAACGACATTAAATCTGGCAGTTCTGTTGCGGTAATATCCAGTGAGCCGCTGCTCGACATATCTACGCCTTTACCGGGCTCAAATATCATCGCGACGGTAAAAGCAGCTAAAATGGCTATCATGGTATTGATAATATAAAAGCCAAAGGTTTTACCACCTAAACGGCCAAAGCTTTTTAAATCTTGTAACTCACACACACCGCAGACAATACTCACAAACACCAGTGGAACCACTAGCATCATGATCATATTGACAAACATAGTGCCGACACCACTTGCCAGACCCACTAATGTGCCACCAAAAAAAGCATTATCGGCTAATAAAAACTGCACAATACTGCCAAGCACAACCCCTAGAAATAGACCGATAAAGATCCGTGCTGAAAGTGATTTTGTCATTTTTTTTCCCTTCGAAATGCAACATCGGTTGCTATTTATTATTATTGCACCCAATCCTAGGTGTGTTTTATTATTCGAGCGCAGTGATATTGAGACATTGACACCGATAATTCAATCATCATTAGAACAAAGCTGACCACTTATACTCTGTATTAATTGAACACACCCACAAAGAGCATAATAAACAGAATGTTGACTATGATAAAACCTTGAATGATGAGTGTTGAACTGTGGTAAAAACCCACTTAACACAAGTTCAATGGTGCTTAATTAGTGGTGAGTACTTAATGGCTGATGGTCAACAATGATCATAGCGGCTAAAAGTGCAGTAACGACAATACGAGCTTTTTTGCTTGCATGTGCTGTTGCTTAATACTGACGTGATAACGCACAACCCAAGCTACTAGCTGGTCCCAATCCGCTGATGAACCTATGGCGTTGGCAGTATCATCATAGGTCAATGAGCCAAGCGAATGTTGATGTGATAAAGGCGGTTGATGAGTATGTGTCATCGGCGCCACATTGTTGTTAGCGGCCAATATCTTGGTCAGATAAGCTAACTGGCGATGCTGCTTATCAAAGTCTGCCGTTGAATTAATTTGCGGCAACGCCAATAGTGTCGCCGGTGCACGGAGGGCTAATTGCGGCACAATGAGACGTTCGCAATGATCTAGGGTGTTGGCGATCATTAACCCAGCGGGATCCAAGTCGGTAAAGGCAATCACCTGTATTTTTGTCGGGTTAATTAAGTGTAAAAAGCGCTTTCGCCCTGCGGGAGAATAGTGATGGCTACCACGATATAACACCATACTATTGTCGATGATTGTCTGTAAATCTGGCGCAAATGAATAGCCAAACAGGTTGTCAAAGCTGTCGAGGTTTTCGACCACAATAAGATTAGCGATATTCAGTCGCTGGCAAAGTGCTAGTGCACTATCGACTTTTAATCGCAGTGAACAATTATGCATCATCATTAAGTCGACCGCTGGATCAGCCACTAGGGCTTGAGCAATCCTAGAGGAAAGTTTGATTAATACGTAATCGGCTTCTGGGCTGATATTTGCGTATTTTTCATTGGCACTGTGGTGTGACATCTGCTGGCGGGGCATATCAAAATCAAGTGAGAGAATATCTAAGCCCGAATCAATTTGAGCCATCTCACGCAGTAAAATATAATCGCTAGAGGTTAAATACAGGTGTTTTTCAGCGCCATCTGGCTCACCTATTTGCCACAGATGATATAACGTCTTCCAACTGGCATTGAAAGGCACACGCGGCAAACGTTGCTTTGCAGCGCGGGCCATTATGTGTAACTGACTTTTAGTTATGCTAGCCAAAGTTCAACATCATGAATAATGAAGTTACCGTTATACACAGGATCGGGATTACCTATGGGTTCGAGCTCAAAATAATTTTTATGCTCTTCAGCTAAACCGTCATAACCACCAATAACTTGATACAGCCAGCTTTCGGCGTCCCATTCGAGTTGTTTTTCAGTCAAATAACTTAAGGCTGATTGACGTAATCCTGAATCAATCACTTCACAGAAATATTCATCTACGGCAATTTTAAGTGGGTTTTCTGGGATATCAAAATCCTCACTGTCGCCCATCTCAAAGGTAACATTGTGTTCACGCAGCACGGCGGGCAAGGCTTCACGGCGAATGGCTTTAACTTGTGCCACCAAACTCATCATTTCAAGTTCATGATGCGGATTAGCAACATCGACACTAGCAGGGGCTATGAGCGCTTCAGCACAATTAAATAATACTGGAACCACTTTATGAACCACATGATTTTCGGGCTGATAATCAGGGTGTAAATCGTTATGTAACAACCAACCTTTGAGTAACCGAGTCCGTCCCTGAATTTGCCTAAATCGCCCAAGTAACTCATACAATCTCGCTTGGACAATACTCAACTCTTGGGTACATTGACTTAAGGTTTCTTGCAAACTGGTCATCAGTAAGCGGCGCAGTTCGCGAATATCACCAGCGATTTCGCCTAACTCGCTAAATTGAAACATCTCTAAGCCGTTTAGCAACTCTGAAACTTGGCTTTGGGCTAATTCGTTTTCACGGATTTTCGCAGTAATGGTGCCAACATAACCAAATTCATTGTTAATTCGACTCCACAAGACCCGGATCGAATAACGTAAACTGTCGGTAAAGCTGTACACATGTTCATTTAAATCAGCTAAATAGGCTTCCGCAGCACTGAAATCCACATCACGGCGGGCTTCTTTATAATGATCGGCTAAGGTTTTTATTGTCGCCAGTGCTGAGCCAACGTTGGCATCAATCTGCCGATTACGTTCATCGCTTAAGGCTTCTTCTAATAATGCCCGCACCGAACGCTTTAAGCGCAGTTCTTGATCGGGTTCTGGGCGCCATAAAATGCCATTTTTTTTCAGTTTTTCGATAACGCCAGCATCATGAGCGCTATCATTAATCGATCCCGCTAAATATGCATCCATGATGACATCGGCATGCCGCCCGAGTTGTTTGAGCAGCTTTACCCCAGCTTGGTGTAAGTTGCTGCTCATATTAACTCCCTTTGGGTCGAGGTTTCGGCCTGAGATTCAAGACTTAAGCCTTCTGTTTCATCAATAAAGCGGATCACTTCGTATAAATAATCTAACTTGCCAGTGGCAATATAAATCTGCTTTTCACTATTGGGTTTGGTTAAATAACCTAGCTCCACTAACCGTTTAAACACCAATTTAATTTGACCATCAACGTTAGTGCTTATTGAGCCAAATAAACGATAATGGCTCAATTTAGTTAACTGCTCTCTAAAGGCTGGCGTATCCTCGATACGCGCTTGTAAATCGGTTAAGCGAATAGGTACACCTTCGCTCAGCGGTGCATCTTGGCCACTGGCTTCTTGCACTAATACTAGCCATTCCACTAAGGGAATAAGTCCTGAGCAAATGTCTTTAAATTGCGATGAAATAACTTTGCGCTCAGCCTCACCTAGCTGCAAATAACCGCAAAAAAATACTTCACCTTCGCCAGCACTGCCAATGGTGCGATTAATTTGGTTGAGGTAGGTTTCTACTCGGTCACGAGTACTGTTGTTTTTAAGCGCACGCCAGCCATCTTCATTGGTTACTCGGCAAATAAACTCACCTCGTAATAATTGTTCTATTAACGCACCCGTCCCTACTAAGGTAGTTTCAGTCGATTCAGACATTAGATGTGCTCCTTGGCAGTGTCGGCACTATTGGTGTCAGTACTGTTCATTTCAACGCGAGTTCTGTCAGCATTCGCGCTACGCTGCGACAAACGCGCGGCTAATGGGTTGGCTTTGGGTTTAACGACTTGCAGTTTTTTAGTTTGTTTATTAATGATGTAACGGTTGGCAAACAGGTTTAGCACTTCAGACTCTGGGTTAGGGAACGCACCCAATACACTGATGTTATTGTTTTCACAGGCATCGAAGATTTTTTTCACGTTGGTGTGATGCAAAGTCCCTAACTCATCGATTGGCCAATGAATGGTCACATTGGCTTTGCCACGCAATAAACGGGTAAACGCCAATAAGAATTTACATAAAATCAAGTATGCCATACCGTGGCTAGACGACTCGTTTAATTGGCGATCGGTGCGAATAATTAAGTCGCTGTTACCTTCTTTTAAACGCAATTCAATTTCTAACAGTTTAGCAATGCCGCCGGTTAACGCTGCGCGGCCAATAATCTCTAACGCACGGCGCATTGAGTTAGTGTAGTGCTCGTCCGGTAGTTGGCTAAAACCATCTGCTTTCCACGCTTTAAAGGCTTTAACAAACACTTCAAGTTCAGGCCAAAACTCAAGTTCACTAATACGTGAGCGAATGCGTACCGCCGATTCAGAGATCCCATCAAGGAACAATTCTTCACCCACTTCACGGGTAATACGCGCACTTTGGCTGGCAATACGGCGATCGATATCCGTTAATACATCATAAAAAGCAGCAAGACTAATACCGAAGTTACGCCCTTGATCGCGGATAGTCCTTAATGACTGTGGCACCATTACATTCAATAATTGTCCGAGTTGGGGTACCAACTTACGGTAGTCGAGCAGGCGAATACCTTTGTCGTTGACAAAACTAGACTCATCACGGGCACGTTCCCAAAACTCCGCTAAACTTGAGCCTGATTTACTGGCAATGACCGAGTCAAAGTGATCAACATACTGTTTCACAGAGCCCATTAAATAATCACGTTTTAGCAATAAATCCTCGCCTTGGCGTAAACGTTCACCAATACTGCCAGTAGCGTCATCATTATTGGCGGGTAATTTGAGCTCAGCTAACTTGCGCATTACGGCGCGCAGCTTGGTGAGATTTTCAGACGCCTCAACTTGGGCGGCATCACAGGCTTTACGTTCGGTTTCTAAGCTGTCACGACGGTGTTTGATTTCAGTCGTTTTCGCTTTTAGCAGTTGCTCCAATTCCAGCGTTGCTCGCTTAACATCGGCTAATTGAGTTTGCACTTTAGGCTTTCGAACTAGCCAGGTATGTTGATACCAATCATCAAAACGCAGTACATCACTGCGACGCTGTTCGGCGTGACTAATATTGGCTTCAAGATCGCGAATTTGTTTTTTCAACGCCAAAATGGTGCCTTCATCAACACCACGAGACTTAAGCTCATTTTTATACCAGGTTTCACCGGCTTTTTGTTCGGTTTTAGCATTCGCACGGCGTTGTTCAATATTGGCTTTAATTTGCCCTAATTGATTATCAATGGCGCCGATAACCTCTTGCCAATAAGCATTTTTTTCCATTCGCGCTTCAAGCGCCTGCTCTTTTTGCTCGCTTAACCAACCAAGATGCTGATTGTTGAGCAGCTTGAGTTCGTTATCAAGTTGCACTAATCTTTTGTTCGAATCGATTTTACGATCTGCAACAGCTTGATTGATTTTTTGTTGTTCGTTGCGTTTTTCATCAAACAGGCGGCGTAGGTCTTCACGGCTATTTTTGTAGGCCGTGCGGGCAAAGGTGAGCTCGCGAGTGATGCTATCAAGTGCCGCATTCATGGCAACCAGTTGATCTTCCGCTTCGGCATGCATTTCTTTTGCACTTTGCAGTGCTTCTTCAGCCTTGGCTAGGCGAATACGTAAGTCTTGCTCTGTGGCAGCATACTCTGGCACATCAATGGCTTTAAGATCGAGATTGACCCCAAATAGCGCTTCACTGCTGTCTTTGGTTAAACTTGGGTGTAGGTCACTACGATGTAACAGCTCTGGCGCGATAACTTTACCAAAGGTGTGCTCCCAACCGTGGGCTTCTTTGCGCAAAAACTCCAACAAGGTATGCGACTGCGGGAACAACATATGGTGCAGTTCTTCTTTGGCATTTTCTCTATCACTGACGCGAATACTGGAGATGCGCAGTGCTTCGTTGGCTTGGTCGCGTTTGGCCCGTTGTTTACGTTCTTCTGTGGTTAAGCGGTCGACTTTTTGGTTACAGGTTTCCTGCTCTTCATCGGCTAAACTAATGCGCTCATCGAAAATTGCTAAGCGCATTTTTTCATCTTCAGTGTAGGTAACCCCAGCCACTTGATGTTTCAACTCTGCTGCCGTTAATTTGAGTTGATATTCTTGTTCGCTAAACTTAGCTTTACCCGCATCGGTTTGCTCACGCCATTGCAGTTCTAACTTAGCAAGATCGTCATTAGCAAGCTCGCGCTGCTTATCTCGCGCTTCACGTTGAGTGTCTTGTTCAAGATGTAACACTTCAAGTTCACGATGCAATTGTTCAGCTATTTTGCTACGACGCGAATTAAAGGCGGCTTCAATATCTTGGTGTTTTTCGGTTTGTAATTTATGACGCTCATTGAGGTTTTCAACATCACTGCGCCAATTAGGCAGATTATCTAAATCAGCTTTGGCTTGTTCAATGTCAGCATCTAAAAAAGCGCCATGCTGGTCTTCAATGGTATTGAGTTCATCTTCAAACTTGCCAGCGTCGCCTTTTGCTGCCGATAACTCTTGGTTTAACTCATCACGAACATCTTTCCACTCTTCATCTAATAAACGTAACTTGAGGTTTAATGCTTTGCCATGAGATTGGTTGCCTTCTTGACGCTGAGCTTCAAGGGTTTCATCACTTCGATAACCGCGGGATAAACTGGCTAAGCGTAATTCGGCACTTAATAGCTGATCAAATTCTTGTTCGAGCTTGTCGTATTCTGGACGGATTTGTTCAAAACCTTGCACCAGTTGGCTTTCACGGATCCAGATTTCAACATGCTGAGGATTAAGATGTGACGTGGGTGGATTAACGCCATCTTCTTCTAAAATGGCGGCGATCATTGATTTAACCGTTTCCATTTTACCCTCTTTCGAGTGCACGGCTTTGGCTAATTTTTCAATATGACGCAAGCTATGATCGCCGTCACACAGCGAAAATTGACGTGCGTAAGTCCGCAGCTCATTGCGGTTACTCCCGGTATTTAACAAGCTACGATCGTTTTGAATGATCGCGCGGAACTCTCGGGTATTTAATAGGTTAGTATGAGCAATGCCATCACGTTTTACTTCGCGACCTAACTCAGCCATTGAGTGACAAATAACAGTATCGCCATTACGTGACTTAATGTAATGCTCTAGTTCAAATCCTCGCGCAATAAAGCGGTAATTGACCCCTTTACCATCGCCAGCAGAAGCTAAAACAGCTTGGTAAAGTAAACCGTCATCTTTTTGATATTCATAGATAATGTAGCTTGAGTCATGGGGTAAATACCAACGTTCAAAACTGTCACGCGTTGACGGCACCACACGGCTTGGATACTCGCCATAAAATACCGGCACCAAGCGTTGTAAGGTTGTTTTACCTGAGGCATTGGTACCACATATATTGGTGTGACCCTTTAATAACAGTTCGACAATACCCGGTAGGTGGGTATTAATTAACACGATTCTAATCAAGCTTGGCATGATAATCCTTTTCCAAACAGCTCACATTGCAGTGACGAAGAAGCAAAATAGGGCTGAAAAAAATAACGTCTATTTATTCAATTTACGTAAAGTAAAACAAACGCAGGCTGGAGGCAATTTTCAACGACAGAAATTGGCTTTATAATACGCTAAATAATTCAAAAATGACGGCTAACAATTCAGCAAATAGCCAGAAACTGTCGATGGATAATAACTGTATTCTCTAGGGTAACAGCAACAGCGCTGAGCAGAAGACTTTTGGGGCAAGGAATAAACACAAATACGCACAGATTTCTCCCCGGGTATTATCTATGCTACTGCGCTAAAAACCAGATGTTCGACGTTCGATATTTGAAGTTTGAAGTTTGATATTAGCAGTTTGATATTAGCAGTTAGCAGTTAGATATTAGCGCTTATACAAGATTATTTATAAGCTTGTATATTGTGAGCTTGCATGGCTCAGCTCATTAGCAACCATCAAGTCCTTGCCGCCCTATACTTCGGCCAAAAATACCAAATTATTGGTAACATATGCAGCAACCAAAAACGCTACTTTGTGGCAGAAGTTATATGAGTAGTAATAGTAGTAATAAGTAGTACTACTACTGTCAATTTTAGGCTGGATAACGCTTAGCACTGCGCCGGGATCTTGAGCATAGCGCTCATTTTCTGATGATGTATTAATGGCCGCATCCATGGTGCTAACCGATAATTAAGCCGCGACTTTAGGCTTTTGCATTACGTCACGAATTGCCTTGGTCGCGTCTGCGGTTTTAGAGGCTAATCCAGGTACTTGATCACAACGACGGCAAAATCTTATCGATGTTCACCGGCTCGATCGATTTCAATCACGGCGTTTGAAGCCTATAAACATGAAAAAAATAGCCCGTAAATGCGGGCTATTTTTTATTGGCTGAGATAACAAAGATCTCATATTACTCAATCAACAAAACCCTATGCGGCTTTAACCTCTACTTCTTCAGAATGTCTGATAAGGTAATCAAATGCACCTAGAGATGCTGATGCACCACTTCCCATAGCGATAATAATTTGCTTATAAGGGGTATCCGTTACATCACCTGCGGCAAATACACCAGGGATAGATGTTTGACCACGGCCATCAACAATAATTTCACCACGAGGAGTCATTTCAACCACCCCTTTTAACCACTCGGTGTTAGGCACTAAGCCAATTTGGACAAAGATACCTGCTAATGTGACTTGATTGCTTTCACCTGTAGCGCGATCTGTGTAAATCAAACTGGTTACGCGAGTGCCATCACCTTTGACTTCTGTGGTCATGGCCTGAGTAATAATGCTGATATTACCCATTGATTTGGCTTTACGCTGCAGTACGTCATCGGCACGTAACTTACTGTCAAACTCAAGCACGGTAACGTGTTCAACAATGTTTGCAAGGTCGATAGCCGCTTCAATACCTGAGTTACCACCGCCAATCACCGCAACACGCTTACCTTTATATAACGGGCCATCACAGTGTGGGCAATAGGCTACGCCTTTATTACGGTACTCTTTCTCACCGGGCACGTTCATTTCTCGCCAACGTGCACCAGTAGCCAATACTATCGTTTTACTGCTTAGGATTGCGCCACTTTCTAGGGTTACATCAAACAAACCGTTTTGCGCTAAACTCAGCGCGCGTTGGTTTTGCATAATGTCGACATCATAATCCTTAACATGGGCTTCAAGGTTAGCCACCAGTTTAGGGCCTTCGGTTTTAGACACTGAAATAAAGTTTTCAATACCGACGGTTTCGGCGACTTGACCACCAAATTTATCAGCAACTATGCCGGTATTTAAGCCTTTACGAGCAGAGTAAATTGCCGCTGCTGCACCAGCAGGGCCACCGCCTACGACTAACATGTCAAAGACTGATTTTTGATTAAGTTGCTCTGCTTGTCTGCCTGCGGCATTTTTATCTAACTTGTTTAGTACTTCAACGATGCTAATCGCGCCGACAGAGAAGGCTTCGCCGTTTAAAAATACTGATGGAACCGACATGATATTGCGATCGCTCACTTCCTGTTGGAAAAGCGCCCCGTCAATCATCACGTTAGTAATATTGGGGTTAATTGCTGCCATCATATTGAGTGCTTGGATCACTTCAGGACAAGTTTGGCAACTTAACGAAACATAGGTTTCAAAATGATATTCACCAGGTAGCATACGGATTTGTTCAATGATCTCAGCATCCAACTTAATAGGATGTCCGCCGCTGTGTAATAACGCTAGCACCAATGAAGTAAATTCATGGCCCATTGGCAATCCTGCAAAGGTAATATTGGTTGCAGCTTGTGGGTTAATAACGCTCATGCTCGGTGTACGCTTACCTTGCTGATAAGTGACTGAGACTAAATCCGATGAGTCAACAATATCTTGGGCTAAGCTGGTTAATTCTTGTGCTTTGTTTGAGTCATCTGCAGATACGACAAGTTCAACTGGGCGCTTGAGGTTTTGCAGATAGGTTTTCAGTTGACTTTTTACATTCGCATCTAACATAACAACTCCTAAAAATGGGCAATAATCGATGAATTAAAAAGTGCTAGTCAGTGCCGGGGGAACACCGACTAGCTGGAGATGATATTACTAACCTAAGGGTGAACTGAGCAGTTAGATTTTACCGACAAGATCAATTGAAGGAGCTAATGTTGCTTCGCCTGGCTGCCATTTAGCTGGACATACTTCACCATCATGAGTAGCAACATACTGTGCGGCTTGAATTTTACGAAGCAGTTCTGCAGCGCTACGGCCAATACCTAGGTCATGAATTTCAGCTACTTTCACTTCGCCTTCTGGGTTGATGACAAAAGTACCACGTAGTGCTAAACCATCGTCTTCAATCATTACACCGAAGTTACGAGTGATAGCGCCTGTTGGGTCACCGATCATTGGATAAGTAATTTTGCCAATGGTGTCTGAACTTGAATGCCAAGCTTTGTGAGTAAAATGGGTGTCAGTTGATACTGAATACACTTCAACGCCCATAGCTTGTAGCTGCTCATAATGATCAGCCATGTCGCCTAATTCAGTTGGACAAACGAATGTGAAGTCAGCTGGGTAGAAAAACACTACCGCCCACTTGCCCAATAAATCTTGCTCTGTAACGTCAATGAAAGCACCATTATGAAATGCTGTAGCTTTAAAAGGTTTGATAGTGCTATTGATGATAGATTGTGTCATGTCATGCTCCATTTAGATTTACATTAAACCCGATACCAATATGGTTTCGGTGATGATAAGCAAACTGTGCTCGTCATCTGATGTAGCCATAATAGCGATGGAGAGTCATTAAGTATAACGAATAAAAACTATCACCTTAATCGGTTTTTTGCATTAGACTATTTTTTTGAAAGCATATGTTTTGAGAGCATATCTTGGGCGAGATATATTAATCGTCAAAACCGACTAACGTCATAGGGCGATAGTCGGTTAATAATGTCGATTAATGATATTTTCAGGTGAGACTTATTCCCAGGGGCCGAATCGAGTTAGCACTCGGCTAATATTGATATCGAGCTTTTGTGAAAGCGCTTGCAGCTCTTGCTTATTATTGGCGGCAGCAAAACAATTCGCTTTATTGGTGGCAAACACCACCCAATTTCCACCGCCGGTTAAACAGGCAAAGACCTGGTTAAAATGCTCATGAAGAGTGTCACGCAATTGTAAATCTCGGCTGTGCTCTTTCCAACAATTTAACACTAAAAAACCATCGGTTTTAAGTAGCGACTTTGTTTGCTCAATAAATTGGCTGGTCAGTTGTTGCTTATCTACACCTTTGTCACTGTAGATATCGGCAAAAATCACATCGACTTTTTTGTGATCTGCTTGGGCTAAAAACACATAAGCATCTTGATGCACGACAGTGAGTTTTTTACTCAATGGCAGCTGAAAAAAACGCTTAGCGACTTCAATCACTTGTTGACGCAATTCAACCGCGGTAATTTTAATCGCCGCATCAAAATGCCTGAGTGAATGCACTAATGCCCCACCCCCTAGACCTAAAATAATCACACTTTTGGGTTGTGAGAATAACAGCACAGCCAACATGGCCTGAACATAAGTATGTTGCGGTACATGAGGTTGACTCTTATCCATTTTACTTTGTTCATCATTATCACCAAATGACAACACCCGATAGTCACCATCATCGAGTACACAAAAATCACCCAATCTATCACCGTCGACGTGCAATACTTTATAATCAGACATACTTCACTCTGTGAGGAGTCTTGCCTTAATATGGCAGCAAGATTTTTCTACTTTAAAACCTTATTATACCCCAGAATGCACTAGGACGTGGCGGCGAAATTGTGCCTTCGCCACTCCATTTTAATCACCATAACCAGATAGGAAATCGACATGCTTAATCATTTATTGATGATCATTGTTTATTTGGCAGTGTTCTTTGTTGCCCAACGTCAGCTCAACAAATGGATCCATCTGCAAGCAGAAAAGAAACAAGTCAGCGAAGTTCGTAGTCGGCTCATTTCTCGTTTAATTTCGTATTTATTATTTTTTGTGACCTTGTCGATCATGGCGGTGTCACTGGGTTTAGGTTATCAAGAGGTATCGCTCTTTGTGTCGTCGGCCTTTGCAGTATTAGGCGTGGCCCTATTTGCCCAATGGTCGATATTGAGCAATATCACCGCTGGCGTATTGATCTTTTTTGCGTTTCCTTACCGTATCGGCGATCGAATAAAAATAGTCGATAAAGAAGAAAATATGAGTGGCATTATTATCGAAATAAGTTTGTTTCACGTATTGATCAAACGCGATGTCGGCGATGTAATGACTTACCCTAATAGCTTAATGCTCCAAAAAGCAGTGATTAAATTGCCCGAACCTCGAACGGCTAATACGTTTTCAACAAGCAACAAAACCAAAGCAAAGATTAATGCGAACCGGGCCAAATGGCTTAAGTAATCCCGAGGCAGCCACTTGATGGTCTATACCCAAACGACCTCGAAATACAGGATTGTGCATGCCCAGAAGTGACAGAGTTCAAGGGTCTAGGAATAACGCGCCTACGGGCTGTTTCAGACACGATAGCAAGAGATAACAAGCGATAACAAGCTCAGGGATGGGACCGCTTCGCTGCTAAGATTTTATAGGATCTAGCCGCGAAGCGACCTAGCAGCGCAGCGATCTAGGCTCTTGCTATAAGATTTTATAGCATCTAGCCGCGAAGCGTCCTAGCAGCGATCTAGGCTCTTGCTATAGACTTTATAGCATCTAGCCACGCAGCGACCTAGAACCTAGAACCTAGAAATAGTGATCTTAAACAGAGCGACGCCATTGTGTTCAATCACTGCCTTGTTCCGTTATCCTACGGGAGCTCTGAAACGAGCATGTTGAAGTGGCTTGGGTATATGTGTACTTAAGCTCAACGCAGACATGCAATAAGACTAGTTTAATACTCGATGAAAAAACGCCACGGCTTGTAAGTACATTTGCAAGGCTAAAGCGGCATCAAAACGTTCACCTTCATCGCGCATAAAAGCATGCTGGGCATTGACTTCAAGCCAAGTAAAGTTTGCATTCACCTGTTCAAGTTTTTGGTAAATAAACTTACGGCCTTCTTTACTGACATGGGGATCTTGTTTACCAAAGACCATCACTAATTCGCCTTTGATGTCATCGGTACGGGTGAGTGAATCATTACCGGCTGCACAAGGTAAGTTGTTTGAATGGATATCGGTTGGGTACAAACAAAAAGCGCCACTGATGTCTGGATTTAATGCCGTACGATAAGCCAAATGGCCGCCAAGACAGACCCCCATCGCGCCCACTTTGTCACTGCAAAATGACTGAGCACGGGCAAAATCGACTAGTGCTTGGGTGTCGCTGTCATGTTGCTCTAAGGGTTTAGCCCACTTATCTTGATTACCCTTATCTTTTCCTGCTTCATCATAAGCCAGTACCGTCCCAATAGGATTGAGCTCATGAAAGACTTCTGGTACCAGCACCACAAAACCATGCCCAGCCATAATTGTGGCAGAACGGGCTATCGGCGCAGTTTGCTGGAATATTTCTGAGTAGAAAATAATTGTCGCGAATTGGCCTTTAGTATCCGGGCGATAAAGCGTAGTGCGCATTAAGCCTGTGGCCGTTTTAATATCGTGAATTTCAGTGGTTGTAATCATAATATTCCAGTTATTTTACACTATCCCTAATACTGATTATGGCTGCAAAATGTTAAAATTGCCTATGTATTCACAGCCATTTCAGTTAACTCGAACAAATTAAAACAGCTCGTTATTACAAACTTGCCCAGCCGTCAACTGAGTCACATTGGTTAATGTTGTTGAGGCAATCGCGTTGAGAGCTTCTTCCGTTAAAAAGGCTTGGTGGCCAGTAAAGATCACATTATGACAAGCAGATAAGCGACGGAAGATATCATCTTGAATGATTTCATTTGATTTATCTTCGAAAAACAGGCCTTTTTCATTTTCATATACATCAAGCCCTAATGAACCAATCTGGCCATCCTTTAACGCTTCCATCGCGTCAAGTGCATCCAATAAGCCGCCTCGACTGGTATTAATCACCATCACGCCTGGCTTCATTTGACTAAAACTGACTTTGTTAAGTAAATGATGGTTATCTTTGGTTAACGGGCAATGCAAACTGATAATGTCGCATTGTGGGTACAGCGTATCTAAATCAACATATTCAACACCAAGGTCGACTATGACTTGATTAGGGTATGGATCATGGGCAATCACTTTACAGCCAAAGCCTAATAATATTTTAATGGTGGCTAAGCCAATTTTGCCCGTGCCTATGACTCCAACTGTTTTGCCAAACATATTAAAACCAACTAAACCCGATAAGGCAAAGTTAGCGTCACGAGTACGTTGATAAGCTTTATGAATTTTACGGTTTAATGTCAACATCAGGGCCACTGAATGCTCAGCGACTGATTCAGGTGAATAAGCAGGCACATTGACCACTTTCATCCCTAAGCGCTCTGCTGCCACTAAGTCGACATTATTAAACCCCGCACAACGCATGGCGATTATTTTTGTACCCCCTTTTGCAAGCTCAACTAATACCTCTTCGCATAATGAGTCGTTGACGAATGCGCACACGACTTCATAGCCTTCGGCTAATTTTACGTTTTGCATGCAAAGTCGATAATCAAAGTATTCAATATCAAGATTAAAGGTGTCGTTAATACTATTAAAGTGACGAATGTCATAAGGCTTTGCGCTAAAAAATCCAATTCTCATAAGGTTCCAAATGCGTTAATGGCGCTACCGCGATCGTTTATAACAATTTACCGCAATAGTCGCGCTCAAAACAGGGGTTAATTGTATGTGAATTAACGGTTATTGTCGTCAATATCACAGTGGATAAAGATGAAATTGTGATCCACATTACCCCTTATGGATAGCACCGACAATAATAACGCGGCAATATTGTTTGCGTGGTTAACGCCAATGAAAAAGCCTATCGATTGGATCGCGTCTGTCATTGCAATATCTAACCGCAACGCTTTTTCCGACTGGAGGTAACGGATGATACTTAATGCTCTTTAGCAAACAAAACCGCTTGTTCACCTGCAATACGTCCAAAGATCGCAATATCATAAATGGCATTACCAACTAACCGATTCGCGCCATAAACAGCTCACATCATGTCAGCCATTTAGGATAAAACTCAGCCCCCGTTTTCTGGCGCCGCATTGGCTATCCCCATGACACAACCGAACACTAAAAAAGCCAGCACGGATGTGGACCATTGGTTCATCAACCTATTCTCAGTTCACTCTATTTCCAATGATTAAACTAGCGCCGCGCTAAAGAGGTATGCCGTTGGCAAGAACACACCACAAAAGCTATCCTCTGCGGAGAGTTAATGCTATCAGGACTGAATAAAATGAGTAATGACACTGATATTGGAAAGAACTGCTGCTCATATCACTGTTTTTATGCATTGAAATTGTTAATGTTAGCGTAATGTTAATACTCTAGCGAAACTATGAATCATAAAAAAGATTTGCCTGTATCAAGCCTTCGATTTTGGATTGAACGAATAAGTAAAACCTCACTCAGGGCTTTACATATTATTGGGGTCGTGGGCAGTGGTGGTGGCATGATCTTCAATCTTGAACTATCTCTGTGGTTTAATTATTGGCTTATCGCAATCACATCTGGCGTATTATTAGTGAGTTGGGAGATCATTAGAGATTGGCGGTGGCTAATTCAACTCAAAGGAGTGTTAACCTTACTAAAAGTTATACTGTTAGGATTGTTTATTCAACTAAGCGAATGTAAATCGGAATTAGTCATCTTTATTATTCTATTATCTGTTATTGTATCCCATGGACCGGCTGGATTACGCCACTACTCGATACTGCATCGGAAAGTGATTCAGAGCAAAAAAGAAATAAAAGGCTAACTTGCCACAATAGATGACTTTAAGGACATGGGATGTTCCCTTACCCAGATCAATATCGCGTTGCAATGCCGCCAATGACTACCGCTTTTATGGTGGTTTGGGCACTGACTAGTCACGCCATTTTTGTCGATGCTAGTCCGTTTTCACTCTATCCACTGCTGGTGCTATTTCCCGCAGTCATAGGCGCGCACCTGCATTTAATTTGGCTAGCAAAAGGCATGAGTCGTCTTGATCAATGTTTTTATGCATTGGTGCATATTCCGCTCGCGTTCGTAGTGTGGACATTCACCATCATGCACGTCAACGGCCATGCATTCTCTTAAATCGACGCTTTCGCCTTATCAGTAGTATATAATTCAATGCTTACACATCATAAGCCCTAACGGTCTCTCTGCCGCGAATTGAATCACGAGAACAACTATGGACGATTTCATTTACAACCCTCCAACCACTCCATGGCTAGATATTGTATATCAAGACAAAGATATTCTTGTCGCAAATAAGCCCTCAGGACTGCTATCGGTTCCAGGAAGGGAAGCCATTTACCATGACAGTATTTATTCTCGTGTTTTAGCACAACATCCTAATGCCCACATTGTGCACAGGTTAGACATGGCAACCTCAGGGGTCATTGTCGTCGCACTTCGGCGCAATGCTGAGCGTGAATTAAAACGTCAATTTCGGGATAGAGAAACTGCCAAAACCTATTTTGCTCGCGTTGCTGGCCATATGAAGCCTAATATTACTCAAGTCAATCTGCCTCTGATTTGCGATTGGCCCAATAGACCCAAACAAAAAGTTGACCATACTGTTGGTAAGGCTTCTGTGACGTTAGTTGAAGTCGTAAGCTATGGCGCTAAATCAACACTCGTGAAACTCACTCCTATTACTGGACGTTCACATCAACTTCGCGTCCACATGATGGCATTAGGCCACCCGATCCTTGGTGATGGATTTTATGCCGATCCTTTAGCAAAAAGATTATCACCTCGACTACTTCTGCATGCGGCAGCATTATCAATCACTCACCCTTACTCACAACAAGCAATGCATTTTGAATCCGCCGTCACGTTCATGGCCCCTACGGCAGATCAATAGTAAAATTAAACATTGTTAATACCCATGCGAATTTTAGTAGCTATTGTGCATTGAAAGTCGTAAATTTATGGCCAATTAATGGTTTGTAAGGCTTAATACCGTGGATAGCTCATTTCAACGTGACGAATTAGACAATCGGATTCTTACCGCACTTATGCAAGACGCCAGAACACCTTTTGCGGAACTGGCAAAACGTTTTAATGTCAGTGCAGGAACGATTCATGTTCGCGTTGAAAAAATGAAACAAGCTGGCATTATTACTGGCGCACAAATCACCGTCAATCCAAAGGCACTCGGTTATGATGTTTGCTGCTTTATCGGCATCAATTTAAAGAGTGCTGGCGATTATCCAGCTGCGATTGCCAAGCTAAATGAATTAGAAGAAGTAGTGGAAGCCTATTACACCACCGGAAATTACTCGGTATTTGTAAAGGTAATGTGCCAATCTATCGATGGATTGCAGCATGTATTGATTAATCGTATTCAATCTATTGATGAAATCCAGTCAACCGAAACACTTATTAGCTTACAAAATCCCATCGTAAGATCAGTAAAGCCATAGACTATGGAGGGCTTTACTGTCCTCCAGCACCACACCCCCTCCAATAATTGTCAAACCTCACAAATCAGTATCAGACCTACATCACAAATTTACACACATATGTTAACAACTATTTACTGCATTATTGGGTTTTGGTATTACTTTTGTTATTTTTTTGTGCTACAAATACTTCCGATGCGCCACAGAGTGCAACACAAAAGCGAAAATAATCTAAACATCATCACTGAATATTCATCGTGTTACAGCGATACCCCACCCCCCACATTGAGTGATGTCTAAAAACAAGGAAGAAGTTGTGAAGACAAAATTAGCCCTAGCCATTTCAGCTGCACTGATATCAAGTGCTACTTATGCGAATACACAATATAGCTCTAACCAAGCAGGCATTGAACTTCTGTCAGCTGAAAAAAACAACAAACCAGTGGTCAAATATAACAGCGTCGTAGCTCCTCAACGTTATATTGTCGAATTAGCGTCGCCTGCAATTGCAAAATATCAAGGTGGAATTTCCACTTTAGTCTCAACAGCGGTTAAAGACAAAAACAGCAAACTAGACATTCAATCAGCTCCAGTTAAAAGCTATGCATCTCATCTGAAGGCCGAACAAGCTGCATTTACAAAAGCCCTTTCAAAGGTTGCTTCAAATGCTAAAGTTGAGCGTCAATTTAAGACATTATTTAACGGTGTAACTATTGTTGGTCAAGGATTAACCGTTGAACAGATTATGGCTATTCCAGGGGTTATATCTGTCTATCCTGAAGCTATGTACAGCACTAACATGGATGCTTCACATGAAATAATTAACAGCGAAGCGATGTGGAATGCTGTTGAGGGCATGGAAAATGCTGGTAAAGGTATTCGTGTTGCCATTATTGATGGTGGTATTCGTCCTGAAAACCCAATGTTCTCAGGAGAAGGTTTTGCCGCTCCTACAGCTATGATGCCTACTGATGACTACTGCTCAACTGTGGATAGTTCATTTTGTAACGATAAACTCATTGTTGCACGTTGGTCACAGCCTACATTCCCCGTATGTGCAGATGAATACATGAGCCCATTAGGGTTTGGTGGTCACGGAACTCACGTTGCAGGTACTGCTGTTGGTAATAAAGTAGAAACAACATTTAAAGGCATTGACGTTACATTATCGGGCGTCGCTCCAGCCGCGTATTTAATGGCATACAAAGCACTTTATTCTACAGAAGACTGTAGTGGTGGCAGTGGTTCGAACATCATGCTGATGGAAGCATTAGAACATGCCGTTAATGATGGCGCTGATGTTATTAACAATTCATGGGGAGGTGGCGCTGGCGCAGATCCTTCAAGTAGCCCATACAAAACAATGTTTGAAGCTGCAGAAGCTGCAGGTGTTGTGGTTGTAAGTGCCGCTGGCAATGATGGTAGCGCCCCTAAAACGGTAGGTTGCCCTGGTTGTATTGAGTCAGGTATTACAGTTGCTAACAGCACTACAGGCCGTTACTTTGCTAACAGCTTCAATACTGGTGGTGATGATTTATTAGCGATTCCTGGATCAGATACCATCATTGATATGGACATCTCTGGACCAGTTATTGCTGCATTTAATATTGATGCTGAAAACGCTGAAGGTTGTGATGTATTTGCTGCAGACTCATTTAAAGATGGTATTGCACTGATTTCACGGGGAATTTGTAACTTTAGTGACAAAGTGACTAACGCTGAAGCTGCTGGCGCAACTGCCGTTGTTGTTTATAACAACCGTACTGGTGCACCTATCCCAATGTCAGTACCGGGTATTACCTTCCCATCAGTTATGATTTCCCAAGATGACGGCATGGCGATTCTAGATTCAATGGGAGACAGTGCGACTCAAGGTACTATTGGCGCTGAAATTAAGCGTATTATGGTTAGTGGTCTTGCCGATACAATCAATCAGTCTAGCTCTCGTGGTCCAAATGGCAATGAGAACATTCTTAAGCCTGATCTAGCGGCTCCAGGAACTAACATTTTATCGGCTTTCTCACCTGATGACGGTGGAGAAGACTTTAATATGATTACTGGTACGAGTATGGCTAGCCCACATGTTGCAGGTGCTGCTGCACTTTTAAGTCAACTACATCCTACATGGTCAGCAATTGATATTAAAACAGCGCTGACATCAACATCTAAAATAGATGGGATTTTAGATGACGACGCATCTACACCGGCAACACCTTTTGCCATGGGTGCAGGTCGTATGGATCTCGATGCAGCAGCAAAAGCAGTATTAACGTTTGATAAGCCTTCTATCGCTGCTGACTCGTGTGTAGGTATCTGTACATTTACTCGTACGGTTTACAATAAAAGTGATGAAAAATCATCTTGGGCACTTTCTGCAAGTTCTGATGCTGCAGGCCTAATGATTTCACCAACAACGCTTGAACTTGAAGCCGGTGCATCTGCAACCTTCACCGTCACTGTTGATTCAACATTCAGTGAATATGGTGAGTGGATATTCGGTAATGTCATGATCTCTAGCACTGAAGGTAAGCAGAATGCTCATCTTCCATTGGCGGTACTCGCTAAAGAGTCAAGTGATTCATCATTAATTTCAGTGTTTACAACTGACACTGATATTTCTGTTGCTGATCCTTTCACAGTAAAGACTGTTGTTAACAATACCATGTTCGAAAATACAGTCACACTTACGGCTACGACTCCTAAAGGCACTAAGCTTACATCAAAAGACGATGTATCTGTGGTCCTGAACGGCGCCTCGCAAAATGGTCTATCTGTTGATGAAAAAACTGGCATAGTCACTTGGGTTGGTTCAATGGACTTACCTGAAATGGTTACCACTAGTGGCACAGGTACATATCCTAATATTACCGCTCTTGGCTTAAGTCAAACACCTGCTTGTTTAGACGGTTGTGATGAAACTTCATTTGTATTTAACGTACCGGCATTTAAATACAATGGACAAACTTATACCGCAATTACTATTTCGGATAACGGCATAGTCATTCCTGGTAATAGTTCAACAGCAGGCACTTATGCTAATAAAGAACTACCTGATAGCTCAAATCCAAATAATATCCTTGCACCATTCTGGTCAGATTTTGATTTAAGTGATGGTACAGTTGGCGATACTGGTGGTGGAGCAATATCTCTTGGTGTCGTGAGCACTGGAACAGCTTCATTCTTAGTTGTTGAATGGAATGATGCGCAACTTTGGAACGATGCTTCTGGAGATAAATACAGCTTCAGCGTGTGGTTAAAAACGGGCGATACTGAAGAAGTCACGTTTAACTACTTCGATATTCCTGGTATGCCAGCTAACGTAACCATTGGCGCTGAAAACATCAGTGGTAGCATAGGTACAACTCATTACTTTAACGGTGTAGGCACATCTGTTACCAATGATGACTGGGTTGAAGTAAGATCAACCACTGCAGGTAGTGTTGAGCTTGCTTATAAAGCAATGGTTACTGAGTTTAGCTTCGGCCAAGCTGACGCCCCTTCACTTGATGAAGATACTTCTATGGAAGGTAATGTATTAGATAATGATACTAAGCCAGACCAAAAGGTCGCTCGTACTCAAGTAACCGGTGATGGCATGACAGCTAAGGCTCAACGCTTAATCGATGTGTCTCCTGTTGGACAATTAGACACTGTTGTTCTTGTTGATGAAGTGACTAATGGTGAACTCACCTTAGCAGCAGATGGTGCATTCACTTATACACCAACAGCAGACTTTACTGGCACGGATACATTCTCTTATACATCAACTGATGAAGAAGGGAATTTGAGCACGCCTACACAAGTTGTTATTACGGTAAATAACGTTAATGATGCTCCAACGGTTGCGCCTTCAGGAATGAATAGCGCTGGTGGATTCGTAGTAACAGCAAAAGCAAATGGTAAAGACATCGATGGTGATGCTTTAACTTATAATTGGGTTCAAACTGGTGGTAAGAGTGTTAGCTTTACCAACGGTGGTCCATCAATTCTGTTTACTGCTCCAGTTGGTGATGACACCTTCACGTTTACCGTAACCGCATCAGACGGTGAAATGACAAGTGCACCGGGTACCGCAACCATTAATATCAACGAGGAAGTAGAGCAATCTTCTGGTGGTTCTATGGGTTGGTTAACGGCATTATTACTACCATTAGCTGCATTACGTCGTCGTAAGCACTAATAATAGTAATCATTAATTTGGCCTTGCCAAAATGATGTAAAAAAAACCAGCTGTTAACAGCTGGTTTTTTTATTGGCTAAAGCAATAGACTTTATAAGGTTAGTTATTCATTTTCATCCGATTCATCAGCATGAGCTGAGGCTTCAAACTGCTCTACATTCGCAAATTTACCGAACCAAAAATCTGAGCTGATCATCTTAAACTGACGGGATAAGTCTTCACTTGATACTGATTCTAATTGCCACAATATCCCAGGAGCTTCTGGGAAATGGGTACCCGTGATTTGATCTTCATATAATCGATGTAATAACGCATCGGGAGATAATCCGGATGCCAGAAGGCGGACCATAGCAGCATGCAATGACTCATCAAAAATATTCAAATCTTCGGCATCTGTTGCAATAACATTAACCATAAACTCAACACCAGAAGGCTCGGCAAATACACCATTAAATGCTTCTCTCAATAATGAATAAGCACTAAAAAAACCTTCATGAAGCAAGCAGTCAGAATATTCTTCCCACATTCTGTCACCCATCATGTCATTACTTAACTGATCAATTTTACCTTCAGGCAATTCACTGAATAAATGAGTCAAGACGATTTTAGCGGCTTCATTTGGCTCTAAATCATTTAGAGACATCATGCACATTTCTCTAAGTTCAGTAGCCTCCATTCCTTCTAAATCATCATTTAAGCCCATAATAGCCATCAATTGAAGGTATTCTTCATTTGACCAGGCATTAGGGATCTTATTGATTTTACGAAAAGAACCAATTTGAACATTAAATTGTGCTGGCATGGAAACTCCTTCTTATCAGCGTCAAAAAGTGACGCACATAGGACAAACTAAAGCCCCGCATGTACGATCGCAAGACTGTATGAGGGGGAAAACAACGCACATCAGATCATATGACACCTAAAAACAGATAAAGCACTGATAAAAAAGGGTTTGTTTAAAATATAAAATATCCATAATTATATTAAACTTTGTTTATATGACCTTAGTTTAGCGCATAAATACGACAAATCATTTCTAGGTCATTTCTATTTAGCATGTAAATTGAATTACAAAGAACAGAATTCACCTGTAATGATTTACCATTACAGTCGCGTCTTATAATCAGTCACTCGTGACATTGTTAACTTTATCAGTAATACAACCACGGGCATCATCCCTACGGCATAGAGACGCATACCCTGTAGAGTCGACTTATAGGAGTTTTCAAGATATACCCATATGGGTTCGTACTCTGACGGTGCTTTGGGTGCGGCAAAAAGGGAGCAACATGTAAAAAACGACCGACGTTAACATGGTATATTGGGCCATTGATGTGGATCGACTCTTGCTCATTCAAATACTCATGCTTGGTATAGCCCTTTGTCACACCCGGCCTCCAGCTTGTACTTGATAGAAACGCATTACCAGGAACGATTTAAGCAGGTTGGCTAAATACATTATAGTCACGAGGCTGAAATCCCGCCCCATTCTTGCATCTATTAAGGTATCGACACTGGCCACGTGGTTACGTAACTCATGCTAAAACCGTAATTGATTTCCCAAGCTGCCTACATAGGCTTGCATGTTAATAGTCTAGTTACCAATATAGGTTTTTTCAACGATCCTACCAAGCGTCACTTCAGGCTCAAAACGACCGACATAGTAATGTAGAGCCACCGTATCATCTTGTTTTTTAATTTACTTAAAGCGATTACCATTTACATCATAACTAAACAAACTACTGAGACTATTACGCGCAACACTTGGCCGTTTACCTTGGTATTTATAGCTTAACGTAACCCCATCATCTGTTAGCGTCAATGGTAGAAGAAAATAGTGTTTACAAGGATATTAGTCATAAAATCAATAAATTAAGAGCATTAAAAAGCCCCGTTCAATTAAGAACGGGGCTTTTTAAATAATGGTACCTGAGGTCGGACTCGAACCGACACGCCGCGAAGCAGGGGATTTTGAATCCCCCATGTATACCAATTTCATCACTCAGGCAAAGATTTCAAGCTATTTTAGCTTTGCAAAGTAATCTGATTAATCCAAATATCTTTGCAAAACAATGTCAGTAAATTTACTCTTTATGACCAACACTCAAGTATATACTTACTCAAATATCGATACTCAATGCGATTATATTTATCTGAGTATAGCCATGTCTTTAGGCTGCTACTGAGTTACTGTGCAACTCAAACCACGTATCAACAAAGTTTGTCACAATTAAGTGTTGGCGATTATACCTTTGCATTTAATAATCGCAAGCCCTTTACCTATTCTTTTCTATAAAAAACACTCAATTGCTCAAAAGTCATTCATAGTCCCTAACTGAGATGAAATAGAGGTGTTTTGTGAGTTAATAAGCAATTTTACAAAAAAATAACATCACGACGACTAAAAATTGATCAAGATCAGTATTGCGGTGTAATTTTGACTTTATGATGATCATGATTTCACATTCCGAGGATAAATATCATGGCATTTTGGTTAGATTTAATGTTTGGTAACGCTATAGGATTACTTTCTATGATGGTGATTTTCTGTACCTTCGGAATAATGTCTTATCTAATGTGGATGTTTGTTGTGAAGTCTGCACCGACTAAGTGAGTCGCTTACTAGGCTAAGTTTTTTACTGCTTATTATTCATAATCATTATGGATACTTCCTTGCGAATGATAAATTGGCGACAAAACACATGAAGTGTTTTTATGCCAGATTGGGGGCTTTATAGGCCCCCATTTTTTTATCCACTCAAACCGACTTCTAACCGCAACTAACCACGCTATTAGGCTGCATGCTTGCGCGATTGAACCAAGCCATTAATAAAATGTGGTCGCGTTTTGATCAGATAATTCATTTCATCTGCACTCGGCTCACCAGCAGGTAAACGTAATACATCACGATTTAAATAATTACGTGCTTGCATAGAAATTTTGTATTCCGCCGTTGGGCCTTGTATAGCATAGTGACGTTCATTGCCTAGCATTTCGAGTATGCTAGTGTTAACTAAATTTTTAACCGCCAACTCATTTTGCGGCAAGGTTAAAATAGTCTGCCCTTGTAAAAAAAATTCACGTAGCAAGGCTCTTTCTGCAGGATCAAGTAGTTTTACTTTTACTTCAATAGTCTCTACTGTACGTTTTTGACGTAAATATACGATGGACTCATCGACAACAAAGGCAAAAATTTGGCTTAAAAAATAGGCCACACCAATAATTAAGCCTAAGCCAATAAACTGACCATATTCGCTAACGAGTTTGTCTAACGATAAACTCGCCAATAAATATTTAGGCGCAAACAGTAAGCTGGTGCAGGTTACGATAATCCAAGACATTACACTTACGAACAAACGTTTACTGTTCAACATCTTAATTGTTCCTGTTTTCATTTTCATCAGTGATCACCCGCAGTGTCATATTTTTGAACTTATAGAGTTAAAGCAAAATATATGCCATAAATTAGTAGGTAGCCTGGTATTTATTTATGTTTTCCACACTAGATTTGGCCTATCCGACTACGCTTTGAGTAAAAGTATCCCATTGAAATTAACACCATCGAAATTCACTGTAAGATCAGTATTTTGGAAGGTAAATCACCTCCATAATTTTTCATATTGAAGAAAATAGACTGATCGTTATACGATAATGAAGACAAAGCTCTATGACTCGAAAATTAACGCTTTCTATCGTATATTGAGTTGTTTAATGACTATGGTGACAACGGCTTATTAGCTCGGGAGTGATGAGTAAAGTGACCTAGGCAGAATGGACCGGGAGTTTTGGATATAGAAGTGGTAAATATAGACCTGCTAGCAGTCAGTATATATGTCATTGATGAACGTTTTTATCAACACCCAACGCCATAGATTAAGCCAATAAGCACACATAACCTACATGTCTATCCATGATGATAGTAATCAAGAATGGCACTTTGATGAATATAAGAAAACGGCCATCATCGAGAAGCCATTGCCCTCAATTTATACCAATCATGAAAATATTCCTGTTGCAACGCTCATCGATCAAGCCGATCTAAATGTCATTTACGATCATTTGGAGAATAAAGCACGCAAACACTCTTTTTACTCTTCGTTATTCTACTCTTCGTTATTCTACTCTTCGTTATTC
>TARA_R110000851_G_scaffold310283_2_pt1 | contig 59013 bp, 59 predicted proteins | sample TARA_R110000851 | Tara Oceans TARA_R110000851 (sample SAMEA4397627) | marine metagenome | biome: Polar Biome; feature: [DCM] deep chlorophyll maximum layer (ENVO:01000326); material: water (ENVO:00002006), including particulate matter (ENVO:01000060) such as... | depth 17 m
ATTTCATTTCTGATTTTCTCTCCAGCCGCTTCTATTCCGTTGGTTACGTCAATGTAGATTAAGCCGCTCAAATCTGATGGAATATAAGTTCCCTCTTTATATAAAAAGAAAATATTACCCTTTAATCTACCATACTTCCCTATAAAATATCCAAATTCAAACAGAACATTCTGACGGGCAAAATTTTTATTATTTGCGACTTCGTCATCAGGAGTGAATATAGCGAAAACAAAATCTACATTTTTTGAGTAATGTTCAAACTTTTCAATTACTGTCATACCTTTCGAACTCACCTCGGATAATATAATTGGCTCTTCAAAATTTAGTTTATTTTGCAGGAAATTTTTTAATTCTAGTACGGATTTAAAATCATGACCGTGTATTATAAATGATTTTGGTTTATATATTTCTTTCATGACTAACTGTTTGATGAAATTTGCGAATTCTAGAGGAGTAGTATGGTTTTTATGGATAAAATAGCTGTTTTCTCTATTCTCAAACCAAGCTGCATCCATAGAGTCATTGGAGTTTGATAAAGCAATAAAAATTGCCGAATCGGCAATTTCTGAAACTTCTTGGGCTAGAAATAGGCCTGTTCTTAAACCTAAACAAGTTTCGAAATCTCCGAAAAAATTTCCATTGGCCATTCTTATATCAAAAACAATAATATCAAAGATATCTCCAACAATGGAAATTAGTCTTATAGCATCATCCGGTGTAAAAACAATTGAAACTTCTATAGTTGAATCAATTAAAGCATTCGCATAGTCGCGGATGAGAAATTGGTCATCATCTACAAACAATACTCTTTTTTTTGAAGTTTTCTTTTTATGTATAATTTTAAAATCAAATTCCTCCCAAAAGTCATCCATTAATTTAATCTTGGTATCGATGATTTTTTTTATTCTATCTTCTAAATTATTATAATCGTAAATAATATTACTAGGTAGGTAATCAAAAAATGAATTATTTATATAATAATCTCCAAATAAATGTCTTAGACTATTTTCTTCGTCGTCAAAATCCCAACTCATTCTGATTTAATATTTAATTTCGAATTCTCATTAATATTGGATAACACTTATAATAAGATAAGTAAGGAGTAAATCAGCAACTATTATTCGGGATCACCCACCAATTAAATCTTTCTATTTCTAAACCTTATCATTTCCTTTTCCTACTACTCAATAACAATTTTTATAAAACATCCAACATTTAGAATCATTATTATAGTAAAATAAAAGTATTTTATCCTTTTATTTAAATTTTGCACAACTTATTTGTATACCTAATATTATTAGGTTTATGCCTTCCATAGGGTTGGCTATGCCTAAAATATTAAAATTCTGCATAGCTTTATTGTAAACAAACACAAACCCACCCATCCTGGAAAACCGTAACAGCGACTTATTTAACCGGGGAGAATACCAAATATAAAGTTTTTTGTTAAATAGAACCGCTATCTATTTCATTTTTAGAAGATACCCAAAAATAAAGCCACTCAAAGCGGCTTATATAGATTATGTTTTTAAAAATTATGGGTTGTGCTACGGTTACCGTTATTAGCAATAGTTTTTTTGTAATCTTGTTCTAAATTATTGTATTTTAAAAAGCCTACTCAATTAAGAATAGGCCACCTGCTTTTATTTTGCAGATTTACTACTGTCTGACGTTAGAGCAGATTTTAATATTTTCCACACTTGATATGTGAAATATATAACCTGTGTAACTAACAGCACTACATTCAGAGAATACAGTATCATATTATTTAAATATTCAACTACATAGCTTCATTGCTGATGTATGTAGCGGAAGTGTGTTACCGCACAGTAGTATATTTAAAATACTTAATTCTGTTCTGCATTCAAAGTGCCTAATGAAAAACCACTAACCTCACTAATCCGACCACGCCACCAAACACCTCTGTTACCAGGTATTGGATTTCCATTTGGATGAAAGAATTTTGCTTCTTTAAAATGAATAAAAGTTGGATTACCATCTTTTTTCTGCTTTTCTTCAGAATATATTTCTGTTCCAATTTTTTCGAAATTCTCTCGTATGGTTTTTCCATTATCGGTTTCTCCAATTCCAGTATCCATTTCTTCTCCGAAACCAATAAAATATTGTTTTCCGCCAATTAATGTGCCTGAAACTAAAAATCCGTGAGTTACAATAGTTAGACCGATAGTAAGATTACTGTTATTAACCATACCAACTAAATCTTGTAAAAACCAATCTTTTTCAGTTTTTATTATTTCATTTTTTAAATCTTCCTTTTTGTCTTCCATAGTTTTATTCATATAATTTAATGACTTCCCCTTTTTTTACTAATTCGGTTTTATAAACTTTTTTATCGAAAAATCCACAAACAATATCACCATTGCTGAATCCTTGAATTTCACATAGCTTATTAAAATTAACTGGCGGAGAACTTACTTGTTTCTGTCCAACAACCCACGTTATTGTCATTTCTTTATCTGTAAGTTTGTGTTTAACAACATTACCAACATCTAAATTTTGAGTTTTAGCGGGAATCCGATTAGCTAAATTATCAATTAAAGCATTAAAGGGAATTGTTGCTTTTTTGTCTTTATTATATTTTACAGCAATATCATCACTTTGAAATGTTGGACTCATTTTCATCATTTTATCAATGTCAATTGGAATAGATGTATTTTTTGTAACACCAAATACCCACGTTACCATTAATTTAGTGTTATCCGATTTTAAATAAAAAATATCATTTACATTCATTATATTTTATTTAGATTTTAGTTTTTTCAAAATTATTGCTAACTTATTTGTATAACAAACTTTATTGTGTTTATCCCTTCAATGGCTTTGGCTATGTCCAAATTTTAACACCTTTCTTGCGCCAAGTTTCCAAATATAAAACAAACGCAAACACACCCATTGCGGAAAACCGTAACAGCATTCATTTTAATCGGGGGAGAATATCAAATATAATTATTTTGGTTAAACTCTATACAAATAGAAAAAAAACGGACACGTTTCGCTGCGGCTGCAATCAATGTAGTTAGAAGCGCGCTTAAAGCATACCCTTGATTAACCAATAAAGGATGTCTTTTATGGTACCAAACAACGTTAAGTGTACTCTTGTAATACACGTGCCAGAAGGAATTTAGAAAAGTGTAATTTTTCATGAAATACAATTGTCGCAACTTGCATTCGAAAGGCTGAAAACGGTCTCCTTTTTTATTTTAAGGCCAGTGCTTACATTCGATTGTAGATTCAATAGTATTGATTTTTTATGTGGATATGAAGATAATTTGATAGTGTGACAAAACTTTACAATATTTTTTAAAAATGATTTTCAAAAAATATAAATAACTGCAAATCAAATAAATAAATAGTAACGAAATTGAGTTTTTATACTACCTAAAAATAGTTGTCACACTGATTGAAATGTTGGGTTATTACCTTTCGCCGCTATGAAGTATAATCTGAAAAATAAAGTAAAAATGGAAACGCTAAGGGAATATTGGTATATCTATATTGGGTTGGTTCTTGTGTTGCCCCAAGTCCTTAAAATTGTGGTATCGCTATTGCAAGATTTCGCAATGTTTGTTGGATTATTTAGTGAAACCAAATCAATGATTAAATCGATGGGAGAAATGGCCAAACATAAATCACGGCTCAAAGGTTTACCAACACAAAAAGATGACTAACCCTACTAGTTTTTGTTTCCAATATCCTATGAGAGGCTTTCTCCTCGCTCAATCTTACCTATAATTCTTTATGGAAGACCCACTTTATATTTATATGATCTCCACCCCCATTATTTTACTTTGTGATAATTAAAAAATACAAAGCCGCTCACAGCGGCTTATTTTAGTTCGGTTTTTAAAAATTAGGGGGTTGTGCAACGGTTACCATTGTTGTAAGCTGTTATTTATTATTCAATTTCAATTTGTTTTAACTCATAATCAACCCATTTAAATTTTGAATATAATAGACCAAATCCTTTAAATAATAGTCAAGAGAATCTTTTGTCTTTAACGTGTCCTCTTTCTTATGTTGAATCTTACCTTTATTAACTAGCCAAAATTAATATTTAACTAAATATTTAACTAATGACTTTGAAATATATTTGTTTATTATACGTCTAATATATACCTTTATATAGATATTTCTTATTATTGGTCTAGATACCACTATAGAAATACCTTATACTGTGTGTCATTATTAATAAGATAAATCTAATGGCATTGTTATTGTTATATTGTATAATACAATTACTTTTGCAGTGTTGTTAATAATTTATTACAACTTTATTTAACCATGGGACATCTAATTAAGCATTCTAAATTAACATCTAGAAAAGTTGTTAAAAAGAATCAAAAGGCTAATCCTATTATTCATAGGGCTAGGGTTCTTTCTATTGCTGACGTTGAAGCTAATCGAAGTAGAGCCTATACGTATCTTCCCCTTTAACATTATAGCCTTTGCCTACTTTAGGGAAAACATTTTCTTATACAAATGTAGGTAAAAAACACATTAAATCAATTACTGTTGATCTCTACGTGTTTAAATGTAATTTTAACCATAAATATATTATTGAGGTTGAGCATCATGAAGATGATATATATATTGTAAAGTTTTTTAAAAAAAGCCATACTAATTCTAGAAACCGATATAGTCTTCTAAACAAAAAACATTTTTTAAAAAAAAATAAAACAACAGGGGCAAGAAATTTTTTAATGGTACTGAATACCATTATTGAATTAATATTAAAGATATATGAAATTAATCCAATGGCCTCTTTTGGTTTTATTGGAGCGCCTACTATGGACGAATTAGATATTGATAAGAATGAATCTAATATCAATGAAGATGGAACTGTTGCTAAAACCAAAAGATATAATGTTTATGGTTTATATGTAAAACGATACTTCAACCCAAGTAAGTTTGAGCATATAGAACTGGAAAGTTCTAGCGGTTATTTGATAAAAAACCCAAGAAATTTAAAACTAACCACCCCAAAAGTTGAATCTTTTTTTGAAAATTATATAACTGAATATTGTTAGTCCATCCTGTTTTAGTGATGGGCTAATTTTTAATGAATTTTTATACAACTCAAATAACTCTCATTTTGATCAAGAAAGTTTTCAAAACGTTCTTGTGATGTAAACTTTCAAATATTAAAACGCCCTGTCTAAGCTTCCCCAAATTAGAACTGTTCATTCTAATACTTTTACAAAATTATTGTTTATAATAAAATTATGGGGCTGTGCAACGATTACTGGTTTTAGGCACTGGCTTTTTTCAGTTTATATTCTTCTGACAAGGCAGAGTTTTCAATTTCAGTTTTTAACGAAGCCATCACTTCTTGTATTTCTGTAAACATTATCTGATAAGTATTAAAATCTACTCTTAAAAAATCTCCGTGTGCAATATTATTTCTGGCGCCTACTAAATCATTAATTAAACTTTCATATCCGGAAAATTTAGATTCATTAATACCAATTATAAAAAGAATTTCTTTGAAAATATGATATTTTAAATTTGATTTAGTTTGGATAACATTTGTTGTCAATATGTTAGAATTCTTGTCGAGTTCATTAATTAAAAATTCGACTGTTTTGGCTTTTTCTTCAAGGTTTTTAATCTCTAAATTACCCAGTTTTTTTGGATAAGGATAGTGCTATAAATTGTGGTTTTAACTCATTATGCTTTAAATATTTTTTAGCGACATATTCTAAATAAATTTCAGTTGATTTTTTAACAAATCCTTCCCAGTGGGCATAAAGTATTGGAACAGAAAATCTCAAAGCAGCGCTTTGTATAGGACTTGGTTTATCGGAAACTTGGTCGTTGATTAATTTCAATTCCTTCCTTCTCCATGCATAATCTTCACTTATTAGATTAGTTAATTGGTCATATGTGTAGGCCTTTCTTGCCATTATTTTTCAAAGTATTCTTTTGCAAAAGGAACTAATTTTGGTATTCTGCTTTTTGCATTTGAGCCAGAGCCTGAAGTTTGAATATATGTGTCTTCTTCGTACAATAGCCGAATTTTATCTAAAATAATCGGGTCTTCTAATGGTAAGTTATATGTTGAGATATTTGCTGAAAGACCAATAGAAACTGCTTCAAATGCAGATTCTAAAAATTTCCCCTTAAATTCATTCCCATTATATTTTTTAAAGGATTTTTCTCCAAGAATTCGATTTAATGTCGCAAAGGTTAATTCAAAATTTTCTTTTACTGCATCAAAATCAAAAACCACACTATTTAGAATATCTTCATTGATATCGTCTAAATAATCTCCTACATCTTTCTTATGATTGTAGTTATAATGTGCAAGAGCAATAAACCTTAATAAAAGCTCCATATGATATTGTTCTTCATAAAGTCTATCTGATAGAGATAGAGTTTCAAGAAAATCTGGATTTGATGCTAATCCATTAAACCAATTATACCTGTCAGGATTTATCATAAGCATCACATTGTTTCTTACTTCCTGATTTGATGCGTTTGAACCACCAGTGTTTAATCTTTGGAAAACTTCAAATTTTGCACGTTTATCTGATTCACTCAAAATTATAGTTAAATGAATTTTGGCTCTTTTTATTGCAAGTTTTAAACCTTGAGGCAATTCTTTATCCTTATTGTCATTGTCCCACTTAAAACCCTCCAAACTTGGAATATGTTTTGTCCCTTCCAATACGAGAGGTTCCGTACCTCTCAATATTCCAAACAATTGAAGAATAGTTGATACTCTTTGAAGCCCATCTACGAGTTCCCAAATTCCAGTATCATCTTGATATACGAATATTGACGGAATAGGAATTCCGAGAATTATAGATTCTATGAGTTTTACCTTTTGTCCGTGTGACCATCGAAATAATCTTTGATATTCAGGTCGTATAACAATCTCGTTATTTTCGTATAAGTTAACAAGTTCTCCAATAGACATAGAATAGCTATCAGTTTTAAAACTTGTCCTTCTTTCTTCAATTTGTCTTAATAATTCTTCCACATTTGGTTTTTGTTTTCAGCTTGTGCCTAATGTTTGTATATATGAGCTCTGGCATGTCTCGTCACATACCTTTCCTGATAAAAACTGGCTTTGGAAAATCCGCACGATTTTCCAAGTTAGGACAGACCAAGCCATAGCTTATATATGATTTTAACAGCAGATTTTAATGTCCCTTAGGTACAATTTTAACCTTAATTTTCATTTTACCTTTTTCGTCATTCAAATCATTTTCAATTCCGTTTGGATTACTAATATAGCCTTCTGGGTCGTAAACAAAACAATAGAGTAATTGACAATTGGGATGAGATTTATATTTTGCAATATCAATAATTAATTGCTCTCCTATTTGTTTAGCTTTCAAATTTGCTCTTGTTTTCTTTACTTCAATAACTATGTTCTCATTTTTCAATAAAAAATCGGACCTAGTTGATGAACCTGCATAACTCGGATTCCATTCTTCTGGTCTAATATCCTCAAAATAAATTCTTAGTAAAGAATGAAGTAAATCTTGCACATCATATTCATCTTTAATATCTAGTGTATCTCTATCACTATATCTTTGTCTAATTTGTTTTGCAACTAAATGAAATTTATCAAAAATTGTATCAATTAGCATAACATCATCTCGATCAGTTTTTTTGATATTCGCAGAGATGTTTTTTTTCTTTGACCTCCAGGGAAAATCCTTTCCGCAATATTTACATATTTCAGGTACGGGTGTTATTGCGCCAGACAAATCAACAATTCCTTCGTAATGAATATCTCCTTGAATATCTTCTCCGCAATTAGGACAATCTTTCCTAGTTTTTTCACCACAAGAAGTACAAAATGCTTTATTAAATTCTGGATTCCGATAGTATGAATCATTAATTGCGTGTCCATTTTCACACACTAAATATGCATCATATTTTCCTGCCATATTATTTTTTATTCATTAGATTAAACATTTCTATGGTATTGTCAACGTATTTGCGAGGTTCACCTGCGACACTTTTATAAAGATTTTCAAGTTGTTCACCAGACACGCTATCTAAATGAATATTATAATGCAATATACTACCACTTTTGAAAGGGGTTTTGAGTCGTACATAAGCTCTATCAACCCTAAGTTCACTCGGTTCTAGCTTTCTATTTTTTTCGATTATGTATTCTTCTACCTTGTTGTCTGCTACAATTCCATAATATTTTAGTTGGTCTTGGAGTAAATAAGCATCTATTAATGGCTGTCCAAAAAAAACTGAATTTTTAAAGTCAGCAGTTAACATTCCTAATGAAATTGCTCCTTTTGTTGGAGCTCCCCGTTGCAATGATGCTTCCTGAAAGATACTTAGAGCATAAGAAATTTGCAGAAAGTCTTCTAATGAATCATCCTGGCTAAAAAACATTATAGAGTCCGAAAATGTAACAGATCGAATCCTTGATTCTATTTTTTCTCTATCTGCCGTTTTGACGTCTGGCTTACCAAATACAGACTCAAGACTTTTATTTAAGTTTACCAAGGTATTTAGCATATATTTTACTTCCTCATGGCTTTTTCGAGTTACCAAGTCTTTGAAGCCCATTATGTCCATAAAGCCAATAAAACGAATATTATCGTCCTTCCATGATTCTATTTTGGTTGAAGGATGCATGTTTATTTTTTTTCTGCTAACTTGTTTATACCCTCAACTCTATCTCCAATAGTGTTGATTATGCATAAGTTATTAAAATATTTTCTTTGCATAGCTTCCAAAGCTAAAACAAACGCAAACCCACTCATTACAGAAAACTATAAGAGTGGGTTTTATATTGGGGAGAATGCACTATAGATTAATCTCCTTTCTTATGCTTGTGTGGCTTAAGAGACGGAGTGTTCTTCGGTGTTTCCTTATTATCACGTTGACGGCTGTCTGGTTTTCCAGTTGAATCAGCTATTCGTTTTGGCCCTGGCTTAATTCCCATAATTTTTCAATTTATTTTATAATCACTAAGTTAATTATTTTCACCTAATTCCACACTGACATTTATCAAAAATTCTTGATCTAAATAGTTATTAAAAAAATGAAATATATCCAATTTACTGGAATGAAAGTCTTTAATTAAATTTTAGCTGACCCACAATACGAAAAACCATTAGAGCGGGTCTTTAATTGGGGAGAATACTAAGTATAATAATTTTAGTGATTCAAAAATAGAGTGAAGGGCAAATGCAAGAATAAATAAACACGCCTTTTTAAAAATCCTAGAAAATACAGAGTAATTTTTGAGAAACGGGATTAGTGCTTTAAATAGGAGTCATTGTTGATTATAATATTTATTTATTCCCACTTCCACCACAACTGCCGCAACTGGTTCTTCCACTCCCATTGCAGCCTGCGCAGCTTACAACTCTCGATTTATTATATCCTTCATTCAAAGTTTTAGTGCCCCTACCTCCACAACCTGGGCAAGATATTTGACCACTACCATTACATCTAGAACAAGTATCACTCATAATTTTTCTGTATTATTTAGTTTGATTTTATCTTTTTTAAAAATACCATTTAATTGGGATTGTGTAATTTTAGAATTTGATAAATCTGCATAATTCAAATTAGCTCCCTCAAAATTTACTCTAGTCAAATCTATATTTGTTAGTTTACAATAACTTAAATCTGAATATCCTAAATTAGTATTTTCCATCGAGGACCCATTAAAATTTGTATTTGAAAAATTACATGAAATAAAAGAGGATCCATCTAAAAAAGTATTTTCAAAATTCGAATCACAGAAATGCACACCTTTAATAGTTGTATTCCTTAATACAATCCCAGAAGCTTGAACCTCTCGAAAATTAGCCCCTAAAATATTTAATTTTTCATCATCTATCAAATTTGATTCAAATAGAAACTGCAGAATTTGTCCTTTTCTTTCTCCTTCAAGATTTTCAACTGCAACAATTGTTCGTGTTCTTGCTATTATTCTACTTTCATTATTTTGGGTTTTGTCTAACAGATTCCATTTATTTATTAGTTCAGAAATTGTACGGAAATAAGAATCTAAAATTTCGTTTTGCTGATTTTCTTTTTCTTTTCTTTCAGTTTTTGATTTCTCATAAGCTTGATAAATCCAACCTAGAAAAATAAGGGATAATGGAACTATGAGCAAATCTAACCAATCCCATAATTTCCTTACTTCTAATTGATTATTATCACTATAAAACTTTAATCCCATCCAATTTGGCGAACCATATGGAAAAACTGCATTATAAATTAATAATGATAATAAAACAGAAATAATAACTATAATTATAATTTTGAAGTATTTCATAAATAATACTGCCAGCTTACTCATACCTTTAACTTAATTGAGTTTATAATTTCGAAAGTTTTGATTATGCTTCTTTAGCCTAGTTTCAAATAAAAAAAAGCTCAAACTCACCAATTACGGAAAACCAGAACGCCGAGATTTATAAATGTAATTTTCTTGTAAAATTCAAAAATCGAGAAGAGTGATACAAATATAATATAAATTGACACACATTCGAACCACGATTCCGTTTAGCCAAAAAAACTATATGAAGAAAATGGTTTGTTAATTTCATGTTCAAGCTAATAATTTAATTTTACTAAATTGCACCCCGAAAGAAATTAATATGAGGAAGTGGTATATTTACGTTTCTGTCTTTTTAATTATTACAGCATATTTTATTGGTTCATCGCATCCTTTAAAGTATTTACAATTTGAATATGACCAAACTCCTGTAAATAGAATTGAAGTTATTAAAGTATTGGTTTCAATTATTTCAGCATTTTTAACCTTCAGTGCCGTTACTGTTGCTTTGTTCAAAGAAAAAATTTTAGCTCTTTTTAATAAGCCTAAATTAAATATTGAAATGCCATCCGATAAACCCAATCGGGAAATAATTGCTGATAAAATACAAATTGAGAAAGATGATATTATCGAAGCCACAAAACATATTTCAAGGCTTATAATTAAAAATAAGGGGAATACAGTAGCTACCGATGTGGGAATTAGCCTTGAAAAACTGGAATATAGAGAGTTAAATGCTAATAATATAAGTTTACCTTACGAACCATCTGGCGAACCCTTGCAGTGGAATAACAATCAAGATAAGGTTAATATAATGCCAAAAGGAGAAAAACTTATTAATATCGTTGAGATATTTGCTCCTAAATTAACCTCAACTCCCGACGGAAAGTCGGAAGTCGAACAAGATGCTGAATTGATTATTGGCAATTTTAGAGATTGTGATAAGCTTACAAAAGCAGGCGTTTGGACAGCAACATTTGTCTTACACGCTCAAAATCATAAACATATTACCTTTATTGTTACTATTGAGTGGCAAGGTAAGTGGAAGGGTAGATTAGTAGATTTTGAGGAAGGATATTCTTATAAATTAACGGAAACTAAATGAACAAACTATATTTTATTCAATATCCAGATATTGATCCGACATTAGATCAAAAAATAAAGTCATTAGGTCGACATATGATTATGGGAAAGGGATGGATTGTTCAATCTCACTTAGATGCCAAATCTATTCATACATTTTTGACACAACATAATTCTTCTATAACCATTGTTATTCTAGGCATCGATAAAACAAATTATTATGGCCGTTATGCAAAAGAGTTATGGGATTTATTTAATTAATAATCTTTTTGTTTAAAGAGTTATATAGTCAACGTTCGTATTACAATTAGAAGACATCTGTACCAATTCATATTTTATAAATTCATGGAGTACTAATATATAGATAACTAGTTTTCCTAGTATAATCATATATATTGTTTATTTTCAAATAAGCAAAATGAGTGGGTTTTTAAAATAATCAGAAAATAAATACAATGATTCTAAATTCTAAAAATAGATAGAAATAGAAATATAAAATACTTAAAAAAGTTACAATAAATTGAAGGAGTATTTAAAAAGACAGACAACTCAATCTTCTTTGTAAATTACAGCAATATCTTTATGCCTTTCTACTTCACCAAAAAATTGAAATATGTTCAAATTTCTATTACGACATATTTTATAAATTGTCGTTAAGGATATTTGATATACCTTTTCCTTTTTCCAAGCTTCCAAAATGTTTCTAAAGGTCCCCTCATCTAAATTATGGCTGTCTGCAAAATCACGTCCTGATTTATAATCGTTCGCAATCAAAACAATGTAGTTATATATCGCCCAATTTTCCTCCATACCCACAAATAAAGAACTACTATGAAAAAATATTGCGGATTACATTCCGCACTTTAAAAATTTTTACTATATTTGATTTTATTAAATAACTTTGCGACTCTTCTAAGAGCAAAATATTAGAAGCACTCGCTTTGATTCTCGAATAGAAAACTGGTGATTTTTTAACGTAAGAGATGATAAGCAGAATGCTCACGACCCGGGCGTGGGCTCTCTTATCTTTACGTGGGTATACCAGTACCTCTATTCGGTAAGTTGAGTTCCGCGCCTTTTTGTATTGGGCTTGGTCGTCATTTTTCCCTCAACTTTCCTTCAAGGCATCAGTTTCAGATTAGAAGCTTCGTATTGGTTATTGTATTGAATAGTTAGTATTGAGTGTGTCAACTTCAAAGAGATTTCGACTTCGCTTAACCTGACATTCGTCTAACTACAAAAAAATGACCCGCTCCAAAGTTTTTGCACGACCGTAGGAGCAGGCCAGTAGTTAAAATAAATACTAAACTTAACTGATGCAAAATTATGAAAAATAAGTACAGGCGAAGTTATACCTATGCACTAACTTTTGCCATTTTCCTAACTTACAACTCCCCTATTTTTTCACAGAACCAGCCACTAAAAACTATTAGCGGTACGATTACCGATGCCGATGGCCCATTTAGTGGTGTTAACGTACTGGTAAAAAACACCGCCCGAGGGAGCATTAGTGATCTGGAAGGCAGGTATTCCGTTACCGCCTCCGCAAACGATACGCTTGTTTTTACGTATGTGGGCTACAAAACCCGAGAAGTTGCGGTTGGTAATGGTAGTATTCTAAATGTTACTATGCAGGCGGATGCTACTGCCCTAGACCAAGTGGTTATTAATGCGGGCTACTACAAAGTTTCCGATAGGGAGAAGACTGGGAGTATTTCTCGGATTACCGCTACGGAAATAGAAAATCAAACAGTACTGAATCCGCTCGGTGCAATTCAGGGGCGACTCGCCGGCCTAAATATTGTCCCAATCAGCGGAGTTCCCGGAAGCGGGTTTAATGTGCTTATTCGTGGTAAGGGCAGCATACTTGCTGGCACACAGCCGCTGTATATAATTGACGGTGCTCCCTTTAGTTCCCAAAGCTTAAGTTCCCCAGATGTATCCGGAAATACCCTTCCAAATGGCGACTTCAGTCCCTTAAGCTTTTTAAATCCGTCAGATATCGAAAGCATCGAAGTACTCAAAGATGCCGATGCCACTGCCATTTATGGCTCTCGCGGTGCAAATGGGGTGATTTTGATTACCACTAAAAAAGGAAGGAACCAAAATACCACCTATTCGATTACCGCAAAAAGTGGGTTGGGTCAAATAGCTAAAAAGCAAAGGCTACTGAATACGGCACAATACCTCCAAATGAGGCAACAGGCATTTCTAAATGATGGAATAACTGAATATCCGCCCTATGCCTACGATGTAAACGGTACGTGGAGCCGGGATCGCTACACCGATTGGCAGGAGGAACTTCTCGGAGGTACCGCCTACTACCAGGATTACCAGGCCTCAATCAGCGGTGGAAATGGTAGGACCTCCTTTCTGTTAAGTGGTGGATTTAGGAACGAATCTTCAATCTTTATTGAGGACACAAGCTATAAAAGAGCCAGCGGTCTAGCAAAATTTAACCATAGTACTGGAGATGATAGAGTAAAACTGTCTTTCTCCATGGCGTATACACATGAGGACAATGACCTTCCGGATGCCGATTTAAGCTATCAGGCTCTTATCCTTCCCCCAAATGCCCCAAAACTATACAATGATAACGGCTCGCTCAACTGGGAAGATGGCACCTTCAATAATCCATTAGGGGCACTGGAAGGCGATCTCCGTGCAAAGCGAAACAGTCTCATGACAAACCTGATGCTGGATCTAAAATTGCTCAAAAATCTGAGCCTAAAAACAAACCTTGGCTACCAAGATACCAATTTGGAGGAATATCACACCTTTCCACATACCTTATACCCACCAATATATGGCTTTACCAGCCTTTTCTCTTCAGCTTATTCCAATGTGGGTAAGGGTAGTTCCTGGATCGTGGAGCCACAAGTGACCTATAGGTATATAACTCCTAAAAGTAAGTTGGACGTCCTAGTGGGCTACTCGGCCCAGAATGATAGGTCAAGCATCCTTACGCAATATGCCGAGGGATTTTCAAGCAATGCCCAAATCATGAACGCTGCAGCGGCCAATTTTATAAAGATAACCGAGGATTCTGAACGGGTATATAAATATCAGGCTGTTTTCGGAAGGGTAAACTATACCTTTATGGATCGGTACATCATCAACCTCACAGGTAGACGGGACGGCTCCAGCCGATTCGGTCCCAATAATCGTTTCGCAAACTTTGGGGCATTGGGTGCAGCGTGGATTTTTTCAGAGGAAGATTTTATTAAAAAGGACCTTTCATTCCTCACCTATGGAAAAATTAGAGGCAGTTACGGCACCACCGGAAATGACCAGATTGGTGATTACCGCTATTTAAATTCCTATAGCAGTTCCGGAACGCTCTATAATGGCACAATTGGTCTCTACCCCACTTCCCTTTACAATCCGGATTTTGGGTGGGAGATTAATAGGAAATCCGAGATTGCCCTCGAGCTTGGTCTTTTTGACAATAGAATAAACACTACCTTCAATTATTACCACAATCGTTCCTCAAGCCAATTGGTAGAGATTCCATTGCCGGCTACAACTGGCTTTGCGGGTATCCTCGGGAATCTGGATGCGCTAGTGGCCAACAGCGGTTGGGAGTTTGAGTTCACTTCCCGCAATATAGATTCCAAGAAGTGGAAATGGACCACCTCCTTTGTCCTGACCATCCCACGAAATGAGCTTCTGGAATTTCCAAATCTTGAAAACAGTACATATGCCAATAGTTACGTCATTGGTAAACCTATTACCATTAGAAAGGTGTTGCGCTATACAGGTGTTGATCCCGTAACGGGGGTCTATACTTTTCAGGATTACAATGGTGATGGCCAAATTAGTGTGCCTGAGGATAGCCAAAAAATCGTAGATCTAGCTCCAAAATTTTACGGCGGCCTCTCCAATACCGTGAAATTTGAAAATCTAGAACTACAACTGTTCCTGCAGTTCAACAAGCAACTGGCAGAAAACAGCAACATATTTGGTACCACCCCAGGAGCACAGGTAAATCAGACAATCGAGGTATTGGATGCATGGACGGGCCCCGGTGACCAAACAAATACACAAGCCTTTACCACTGGGGCAAATTATGAGCGAACGCTCGCTTCCATAAATTTCAAAAATAGTGATGCTAGCTTTAGCGATGCTTCCTATATCAGGCTCAAAACCCTCTCCCTTGCCTATAATCTTCGGAACGTAATTACCAATTCCTCAAACACCAGAGTATTCATTCAAGGACAAAATCTTTTCACCTTAACTGACTTTAAAGGGCAGGATCCAGAACAAACACAAGGCTTTATCCCTGCCCTACGATGGCTGGGCGCTGGCATAACCCTAAATTTCTAATTAAATTATTAAAGCAATAAACCCTGTCAGTTCGAATGTTTTTTGTGAAATGAAATGAGAAAAAAAATGTATCGAGAACCGAGTGAATTTGAAAGTGCGATGCAGATTCAAATTAGTATCGAGAACAACAACCGAAAAGAGATATCCGATAACTGAGAAAAAATAACAAAAACAAATATCATGAAGATAAAAACCAAATACCACATCAAACCAATGGCAATCTTTCTGCCTCTCCTAATGGCCATATTTTCCAGTTGCGAAAAAGCATTGGAGCCCGATTTCCCAGAGCACCTGCTTTCAGAGGAGGCGATTTTTGAGGATACGGCTACTATAGACGCAGCATTAGCCGACATATATTCTGGCTTACGTGATAATAGCCCCTTAACCGGTGGACCAACTGGCATCGCTGTCCTTTTGGGACTATATGCTGATGAACTGGATACTTACAGTGCTATCTCAGAAACGGACAATGCCTTTTATAATCATACGGTCCTGCCTCCTAGCAGTGCAGTATTCAATCTTTGGAATTCTAGCTATACTTTACTTTTTAAGGTCAATTCCATAATTGAGGGATTGTGCAGCTCTCCCCTGGGCGAAGAAGAAATTGGTCCCTATCTCGGGGAAGCACTTTTTCTAAGGGCATATCTCCATTTTTATCTTGCCCAACTTTATGGCGACATTCCCTATATAGAAACTACCGATTATATCCAAAATGCCACCGTTTCCAAAATGCCCCTGCAGGAAGTATATGATAAAATGGAGAACGATCTGCTGCAGGCAAAGGAACTACTGCCTGATATGGACAATAGCGGCGAGCGAACAAGGGCATCAAGAGGAACCGCAAGTGGGCTACTTGCACGAATCTACTTATACAATGGGCAATGGGAAAATGCTCGGTCGGAAAGTAATATAGTTATTTTCAATGGAAACTATATACTACAACAGGATTTAAATACCGTATTTCTAAAGGAAAGTCCTTCCACCATTTGGCAATTAAAGCCTGAAATGGAGGGATACCCAACTATGGAGGCACAGACTTTCATCTTTGACTTCGGGCCTCCATTCCTTTATGCACTTACGGAAGATTTCATTACGAATTTTGAAACCGGAGACCTTAGAAAGGACTTTTGGACACGTGAAATCTCTGATGGAACCACAGCTTGGTACCACCCCTACAAATACAAACAAAATATGTTCGAGAGTATTAGCACCGAATATTCAATCCAGCTCCGTCTGGCTGAACAGTTTCTTATTCGAGCAGAGGCATCTTTGCAGCTAGACAGGCTCCAGGAGGCAAAGCAGGATATAGACGTGATAAGACAGCGGGCAGGACTCCCGCCTACTTCTGCAAATTCCCAGGAAGAGCTCAAGTACGAATTGATGCGGCAACGCAAATTCGAGTTCTTTTCAGAGCACGGCCACAGATGGTTCGATCTTAAAAGAACCGGCACTGCCGCACAAGAGCTACAGCCTATAAAACCAGGCTGGAAGGAAACCGATGTGCTATTGCCCCTTCCCCAAAAGGAACTATTGTTAAACCCCAATCTTAACCCACAAAACCCTGGATATTAATGAAAGTTTATAATTCAATCCAAAAACAAAATGTTTTTGCTATTACCCCAATTTTTTTGTTTGTTTTCTTATTTTTATTGGCCTCCTGTCCCGCCTTGGGACAGCAGGGGTCAAAAAAGAAATTGGTACAACCCAAAGATTTAAATATGTGGCATACCTTAAGAGCACCTTTAATCTCGGGAGACGGTAAGTGGATATCCTATTGGTTAGATTACAAGCACGGCCAGGATACGCTGTGTCTATTGGACAAGAATGGAAAAATGCGGCAGCAATTGCCAGAATCAAATAGCGGCCAATTTGCCCCTGCAGAGAATCCAGCATTATTTGCATTTATGCACAATACAAAAGGGGTAGGCATTGTGCACCTTAACAGCAACAAGCTAGAGTGGACAACTGCACAACGGTTCGTTTTTTCAGATGACGGCAATTATCTAGCTTGTTATAGCCCCAATACTGATAAGGGATCCCTAAACCTTTTCAATAGCGAGGGGAACAGTATCCTGTCCATTCCTAGTGTTAAGGATATTATTTTCAACCCAACAGGCTATTACGCCGCCATCATTAAAAAGAACGCGCTCAAGAGCAGTATCGAATTACTGGACCTCACCACTATGCAGAGCGCAGTGATACTATCAAACCCTGCTTCTGAGTATCTATTTCCTATTTGGAATAGTAGCGGGACCGCCTTAACATTTTTGGAACAAACGACCCAAAAAAAGCAAAGATTATATTATTTTCAAAATGGGGAGTATCCGACGCTCAAGAATATTGACGATTTTGATTTGCCCGCTGCCAATACTATGCAAATTAGCAAAGACAGACCTACTGTTTCTGATGATGGCAAACGGGTTTTCCTTAGTATGCATCCGACCAAGCATCAGAATTTTAGCCATAACATGGATTCCGTAAAGGTACAGGTCTGGAAAGGTGCCGATAAAATGCTTTATTCCCAGCGGCAACTGGATTGGGATTTCAACAATAAGGACAGATTGGTGGTTTGGTGGCCCAATATCCAAAAAATCATCCAAATTGAGACTCCGGAACGTCCCCGATCGGTGCTTACTGGCGACCAAAAGTTTGCCATTACCTATAATCCGCTTACGTATGAGCCCCAGTTTGGTGAAATTCCACCCGCTGATTACTATATAAAAAATCTTGAGACTGGAAAGAGTCAGTTATTTGCGAAAAAACTGAGCACTCATTTAGACGCATCCAATATGTCTCCCGATGGGAAATATATTGCCTACACAAAGGATGGTCAATGGTGGACGTACACTATTGATAACCAACAGCACCAAAAAATGTCCTGGAGCCCTAGTTTGAGTTTGTCATACGGAAAAATGGGTTGGACCCACTCCAATGAATTTTTAATTTACGATGAGTGGGACATCTGGAAATTAAGCCCCAACGGTTCCCAGCCAGTCCGCCTAACTAATGGAAGGGAAAATAAAACCGTTTACCGCGAATATAAAAATTTATATCAGGGGGTGTATCCTATTGGTAAAAAGGAGAAATTTTGGGGTTTTAACCTAGATAAAAATCTTGTACTAGCAACGACGGACTCCCTGTTCAATCACGGTTTTGCAATACTCAAACCAAAAGGTAAATTAGACTCTTTTCTTAACTCCACGGGAAGGTATTCAGAATTGCGTAAGGCAAAATTCAACGACTCCTCTGTTTTTATAAAGGAAAAAAACGATTCTCCTCCTGCCCTTTATCTAAACAATGGAAATAAAACCAAACTGCTGTTCCAATCAAATCCTCATCAAGAAAAATTCAAGATAGGTAAAACTGAAATGATATTTTTTAAAAACGACCAGGGAGAAGAACTACATGGGCTTTTGCATTATCCCGACAATTATGAGATAGGTAAACTCTACCCAATGATAGTTCAGGTTTATGAAATGGCCGCGCCCTATCTTCAATACTATACAAATCCGGATCTATTTAGTGATATTGGTTTTAACTATAGAAATTACACTTCCAATGGATACTTCGTGCTACGGCCCGATATACGAATACAAAAACAAAACCCCGGTGTTTCCGCAACTGATTGTACCTTGGCTGCCATTAAAAAAGTTTTGGAATTAGGGGTAATCAAGAAAGAAAATATCGGCTTGTTCGGACATTCCTTTGGAGGGTATGAGGCGGCATTTATAATAACACAAACAGATATTTTTGCAGCAGCGGTAATCGGGGCTGGGGTTTTTGACATAGTATCTTCCTATCATACCATTGCCGAGAATACAGGAACGCCCGAATATGGAAGTTATGAGCACAATCAATGGCAAATGGGTAGATCATTTTATGACGACAAACAGGGATATAAACTAAACTCACCCTTGGAATTTGCCCAAAATATAAAGACCCCTACTTTGATATGGACTGGCGATGAGGATTACCATGTAAATTGGCACCAAAGCGAGGCCATGTATTTGGCGCTACGTCGCCTTGGCCTTAGTGTGGAAATGCTTATCTACGAAGGGGAAGAACATTCTTTATTGGAATTTAAAAACCAAAAAGATCTTTCGCATAGAATTCAACAATGGTTTAAAACCCATTTAAACCATTAATCTATATACTATATAAAAAATGCCCCTAATCAGGGGCATCTTTTAAGTTAATCAGGGTTGCCAGTCCATGTTCAACCGTTGGGTACACCCAGTGGGTCCACCAAGACCAAAAACGATACGCCCTAGATTGTCGGTACAAATAGCGGTTTTGTTATTGGAACACTTTCCATTTGGTACACATACCCCATTTTGGTATATGTACCCCTGTACAGGAGCAAAATCCTCCTGTCCGTCATTTTGTGTGGCAAAAGCTGCAGCTATGGCAAACATAAAGGCCATCACAGGTAATAAAAATTTGAATTTAAAACTTTTCATAATTTCTAAAATTTAAATTAACAATGTTGATCTACTCTATTGTACAGGTTTTCGATCTCATCCCTGTCTTTGCAAAGAATTTTCGTTATTTGAAAATGTTGCTATCCATTTTATAAGCAACTATCTCATTTCCCTGAAGAGCATAAAAAATACCATCAACGATTATAAATTCTCTAGCCTTTTCTTCTTTATGCTCATATAGATAAAAACTGAACCTATAATTTTGATCCAAGAGGTCGTAGACATCAATTATATTTGCATCATCAAACATAGCTTCCGGCTCTAATTTGCCAAGCCGGGGAGAATCTATGAATAAAAATTTATCGGCAGTAGCAATATTCCTGTTCACCAATATGGAGTTACCTCCCAATTTTCTTTGTTGTCGCGATGTGTTTTCACTTATATGCAATTGTGCCCTGCTTATGGTATCAATGGTCTTACCCCGAAATCCCAAATCCAAATTTTTATTGGCGACTAGATACTGATTTCGATAGTAATAGATAAAAATTAATTTGTCCAACCTTGCACTATAAATCAATTTTCCATCAGTATCAAATACGCCATCATCCTGCTTTTCCAAAAGTTCAGTACTAAAAGTCCCTTTTAAGGTATCTTCTATATCAATCGTCCCTATTATATTCTCCCCGTTTATGGCACTGCTGGATTGTACAGCCAACTTATTGCTATTGATGGGGTATGCATGATTGAAATAATAATCCCTTTGCATTTTGGTCGTAGCTTTCCAATTGGTTATATCGCCCTGGAGGATGATGGGCACGGTACCATCAGTAACATAAAATTTGGGCGGTATCACATGAACTTTCACTGCACGATAGGGAATATCCATTTGATCCAATTTTATCATGGTTGTTGTAGTATCCCTAAAACTTGTATCAATCACCGTCATTAATAGCGGCGCTGTTGTATTTCCCAGATAGACTTTGCCACTCCCAGCCCCAGCAAAATAATAGGAACTGTATTGTAGGTCAAAATTGTGTATCTTATCAATAGGGTGCGGAATATACCTCCGCTGAAACGCATTGTTACGGTGAATTTTCTTTTCAGAGAAGGCAAACAATAACGTGATGACACCAACACCAAAAATAGCAAGGGTGACAAGAAAAAGGAAGGTCTTCTTGATATTCCTTTGGGTAGAAAAAAATACCGCCACCCCTGCCAAAATTATGAAACCTATATTAAAAATAAGATGCTGTGTCCAGCTCATTTTTTCAAGCACTCCGCCGCAGGAGCAAGGAATAAAGTCAGAGAAGTTAAGGATGATAAAAATATAGGAGGTAAACATCACCATAAGAGCGAAAGCCGCAAAAAGCGCAGGGGGCCTAAACCGTTGAAGCACTAACAAGAGTGCTATAATTATTTCCACTCCCGGCACCAGCCAAGCAATTATTGTAGCATAAGCACTGAGCAATGGCGATTGCGCCAGTTGAACCGTAAAGGTTTCAAAATCCAACAATTTGCTGATGGCTGCATAAACAAACAGGACGATAAATAAAATACTAATAATATTTACCAATAATTTTTTATATGCATCGCTGATTACCATACCGTTTAATTTGATATGATAAAATTCCGCATTAAAATTTATGGATTCGGGAATATTACTTATCTCAAAAGTATTATTTTCAAAAAACCGAAAAAATTATTACATATCCTCTGATAAGAATTTCTTTCGAAGTTCCGTTGGAGTCACCCCAAATTCACTTTTAAAGGTATTGGTAAAAGTTGGGACACTTTTAAATCCACATAGATAGGCAATAGTTTTAAAACTTTGATTTCCTCCCTGAACCAATATTTTAGCCTTCCTCAAACGTTCATTTCTTAAAAAGCGAAAAACACTTGTTCCATACAACTCCTTAAATCCATATTTCAGCTTAAAGGTATTTGTACCGAACTGGAGAGCAAGATCCCTTAACGAAGGGAAATCCTTTTCAAGGTTATCCATTAAAAAATTTCTTGCCTCCCTAATTTTTCTGATATCTTCAGAATTCAATCTAACCTTTTGCTTTTTGGTTTGGGAATTGTTATTGGTCACTTTCGTGCCGTTATTCTTTTTATTGAACCCTCCCCCTATGAGATAATTCTCCAATTCTACCTGCTTTTTGGAATGTTTAACCACTGTAAGCATAAGGGTTCTCTCCTCTTCAACTTTTCCCTCAAGTTTGTTTATATAACAAGCACTAGGGATTAACAATCCCTTCTGTGTTACAAAAATTAAGTCCAGAGAAGAAGTTACCGATTTTTTATTTAAAAGTCCATTTAAATACTTCTTCCATTTAGATTTGGATTCGACACCCAAGAAAAACATAAAGGCCCGTTCCACTATTTCATCAGCACGATAGAATAAAATGTCACAAACTTCTGGATTTATTGCTAATATCCTACCTTCATAATCTATTTGAAAATTCATCAGAACTATATGTTTAATGGTTTCATTAACGTTGACATATTCCTGATGTACCAAGGCCTCCTCAATTTCTTCCCCCATCATATTAATTACGGAAATAAGCGCTTCTACATTATCGCTCTTAGAAGATCTCTCTATACGATAAAAGAATCTCCCAGCACCCATTTCCATCAATACTTCTTTAATTTTACTGAGCCGTTTCTTTTTAGACATAACATTTTTTAATGAGTTTTCAATCATCTATTTTCTATAAAACTGACCAAAGCATTATCAATTAAATGTAATTTGCCAAAAACTTTTCGGCCTCTTTCAAATCTTGAAAAGACTGTATTGGGACTGGAGGTTTGGTAGTTCGTAAATAGAACTTTGACAAAACTTCCGACATTGGGTGTTCTATAATAAATGCAACCGCCTTAAGCAGTATTGAACCTTCAAGTGCCAAGTAATCCCTGGCAGGTTTGTTGACCTCCTTCACTCCACGTATATCACATAGCGCCGGGTATGAAATGCCATCCTGTAGCCGGAGTCGATCTGCTACAATTTTAATGGCGGCGTTTAAAGTAATAATTGTACCGATATGATAGCGTATGTAAAGAATACCTCCGTCGAGTTTATAAAAAGCATAGTTATTTTCAATAGATCTCATTACAATCGAAAACTGGTAAATACACATAAATTTACGAAAATATTACCGCTTTAATTTTTAACCCCTCCTCTTTCAATACCATTTGCACCTTTTTTCTTATTCAATATGAAATAAATCTTATCTCTAAGGTATTATTGTGGAGTTGGGTTTTTATTTTCCGCCAAATGCCCCTAAATTCTATTCTCTAAAATCAAGGATCATGGCAAAAATAAAACACAACAATTTTTTGGATACCGTTCACGAAGTGTTTACGGAGGCAAAACAGGAAGGAGTACTGCATCTTTATGCAGACGGAGAAGTATTTACTGGACGCACGATCGGGGTAAAAAACAGGGATTTATTTCACTTCGGGACTACCGGTTATTTAGGATTGGAGCAGGACGAGCGATTGAAGAAGGCCGCTGTGGATGCTATTCGGAAATATGGCACCCAATTTCCGTTATCAAAGTCTTACATTTCCAATCCGCTGTACAGAAAATTGGAAGAAAAGGTTACTGAAATGTATGGCCATCCAATTATTATTACCAAAAATAGCACCTTGGGCCACATTGGGGTAATCCCCAGTGCCGTGAAAGACCAGGATGCCATCATTCTGGACCACCAGGTTCATTGGAGCGTCCAGAGTGCGGCCAAGATCTTAAAGAACCGAAGTGTACCCATTGATATGATTAGGCATAACGATCTCAATATGCTTGAGGATAAAATAAAGCGGTATTCGGACCTGCGGAAAAAAATATGGTATATGGCAGATGGTATCTATTCCATGTATGGCGACTTCGCACCTATTTCCGATTTAATAGCATTAAGCCATAAATATCCACAGCTCAATTTTTATTTTGATGATGTTCATGGCATGAGTTGGATAGGCAGGAACGGCACTGGATATGTCCTGAGCGAATTGGATGAACTATCGGAAAACATTCTGCTTTTTGGCACCCTCAGCAAAACTTTTGGTGCCAGCGGGGCGGTTTTGGTCTGTTCCAATAAAAAAATGTACCGCGAGATAAAAACATTTGGAGGCCCATTGACGTTTTCAGCACAATTGGAGCCAGCATCTATAGGCGCCGCAATCGCCTCTGCAGATATTCATTTGTCACCCGAAATATATGTTCTCCAACAGGAGTTAAGGGAAAGGGTAGCCTATTTCAACAAACTGCTTCTGCAGACAGAATTACCCCTTATTGACCAGAATATTTCCCCGGTATTCTATATCGGAACCGGAATGCCAAAGACCGGCTATAATTTTGTAAACCGATTGATGGATGAAGGTTTTTATGTAAATCTAGGGATCTTTCCAGCAGTTCCCGTAAAAAACACCGGAGTGCGGATTACCATTTCAAGGCACAACCAAAAAGAGGAAATCAAAATGTTGGTTGAAGCAATGGAATATCATTTTCCCAAAGCATTGGAAGAAACGCATACCAATAGTGACCGGGTTTTTCAGGCATTTAAACTGAAGCAAAAACAAAAGAAGAATGCTATTGCACCAAAGATCAGTGCTGATTTAAAAGTGGAGTTGGAAGATTCGATTCTCAAAGTTGACAAACAAATTTGGAATAGTTTACTTGGAAAGAAAGGAGTTTTTGATTGGGAAGGATTAATGTTTTTGGAAAAATCCTTTAGTGGCAATACCCTTAGTGAACACAATTGGGAATTCAGGTATCTGACTATATACGATCAAGAGCACAGGCCTATTCTAGCAACATTTATGACCGTGGGATTATGGAAGGATGATATGTTGGCTACCGTTGGCGCTTCACAGACAATTGAGGAAGAACGTAAAACAAATCCTTACTATTTGACTTCAAAGGTATTAAGCTTGGGCTCACTTTTCACTGAAGGTGAGCATTTATTTCTTGACAATACACACCCCCGAAAAACGGAGGCTCTAAATACGTTGATACAGATCCTGGAAAGTTTGGAACATCAATTAAAAGCCAAAATGATTGTGCTTCGGGATTTTACTCCAAATGATGAAATACATAATTATTTTCAGGGACAGGGTTTTGTTAGAGTGGCAATGCCCGATTCCTGTGAAATTGATCTAACTGGACATAAAAATCTTGAAACCTATGTATCTGAACTTTCCGCTAGAAATAGAAGGCATTTAAGAAAGGAAATACTCGAAACGGAACCTTTGCTCAATATAAAAATAATGGATAGTTGTTCCGACGGACTATTGAAGCAGATGGAAATACTGTATTCCAATGTGCACCAGAACAATTTAGGGCTGAACACATTCTCTTTTCCCCCAAAACTCTTTAAAAATATGGCCGAGCATCCCAATTGGGAATTTATTGCAGTCTTTACAGAAAAGGAGCCCGAGAAAATGATCGGTGTTATGCTATGTTATAAAAATATCCATAAAACCTATGTGCCAGCATTTGTGGGTATGGACTATGAATCCCTTAAGGAATATCACGTTTATCGCCAACTTCTTTATCAGACTATTAAACGTGCTTTCGAAATAAATTGTAACCATATTTCACTCGGATTGACTGCGGCGTTTGAAAAACGGAAACTTGGAGCCTCGGTGCATAGAACTTATGCCTATATTCAAACTGCGGATAATTACACCTTGGAACTCATGGGTACCCTAGAATCAAGTTGACCCTATTTAATACGTGCCCCATATGTATGAAATATCAAGATTTAATATCGGAATTCGAAGCCAAATTGGAAGCTTTGGAAACTTGTACGGAGGATATTTTATACAGGGCAGAGACCGGCATAGCCTATACAGAGCGGTGGATAAAAACACTTCGGGAGGAAGTGGTACGGCATGGTTTCGGCTCCGTTCAGGAAGAGATATTTTTCTTCAAACATATCAAGCCCCAAATCTTCAGCAAACTGATCTACTATTCAAAACTATTTAATATTGAAAGCAAACGGCCACGGAGCAGTTCCAAATTCCAGATCAAATATCTCAATAATCAAATTGACAAATTGCAGGTCTTCTTTAATGACAACCTGGAATTCTACCATTATTATAGAAGGGGAGCAACATCGCTCGACGAACAATATTTCGTCCGTGGCAAATCTGATCTTCGGTCCACAACCGATTTCTTTAACTTTTATATCGACGAAAAGTTCTCCACTTGTCAGGATGGAACCGTGGCGGCGATTATGGCCTATGATATGTTAATCGTTTATTTACAACAGGAAATTGAAAAACTAGAAAATTACAAGGACAATCAAAACACAAATTTAATGAAGCAATCATCAAGACTTTTTTGGACGGGAAACAAAACAGATCTCATAGAACTCATCTATGCCCTGCAGAGCAGCGGTGCTATTAACAGCGGAACGGCCGATATAAAGGAAATGGCTACCCTTTTTGAACAGATTTTCAATATAGACCTTGGAAATTATTATCATACTTTTATAGAGATCAGGGCACGTAAGGGCAGTAGAACCAAATTTCTTGATAGATTGCAGGAATCATTATTGAAGCGGTTCAAAGAATCGGATACATAATCCCACCCTCTTCCCAAGTTGGGAAATCAGCTTTTAAATCTTTTGCCATTAAAATTATGTCAAATTAGTATCAATATCCAAATTGATAACATTCATTTCCCTCCAAAACTACCCGAATTTTATTTCAAAAAATCTTTCCCACCTCTGGATTGACTATTGAAAAATATCCATCAAAGACCTCCAAATTTGTAGAACGAAAGTCAAATCAAGTAAGGGGCTATCAAATTAGATAACAGCAATAAGATAGTCCCTTTCTTCTAAAACCGTTCTATTATGCCAACAAGTATTATAACCACAGACGATCTTCGGGATTTCAAAATGGAATTGCTCGATGACATTAAAAAAATTCTCACAAAACAAGCTTCCGGCACTTTGAAAAAATATCTCAAATCCTCAGAGGTAATGGAATTGCTCCAAATAAGTCCCGGCACCCTTCAAAATCTTCGAATAAATGGTACGCTACCTTTTAGCAAGATGGGCGGGATCATTTATTACGATTCTGAGGACATTCAGAAAGTAATGAGAGATAATCGTGTTCAACATCCCAGTGATTAATCATGTATGAACTATATAAAACATCTAAACACTGTCTTTCAGCAGTTCTCAATGGATTCCCGATTGAACCCAACGCACATAAGTTTGTATATGGCCCTGTTCCAATATTGGAACATCAATCGGTTCCCAGATGAGTTTTATATAAACCGCGAAGAAATTATGAAGATGTCCAAAATAGGCTCAAAAGCAACCTATCATCGATGTTTAAAAAATCTGCATCGATGGAAATACATTCGATATCTCCCCTCCCACAATCCTTACAAGGGGAGTAAAATCAGGATGCCCAAATTTGATACAAGTAGTGAAACAAGCGACGAAACAACTACTGAGACAAGTACCGAGGCATCTACTGAACAACTAGAGGGACAAGCATTGGTACCTTATACAAACATGAATAAACCTATAACAAACAGAAATAAAGCTAAGTTGCCAAAAAATAAGAATGAAGTTTTAATTTTTTTTGAAAAACAAAAATGGCCCGTATTGGAAGGAGAAAAATTCTTCAACCATTATAACGGCATCGGTTGGAAAATCGGCGGAAAAATTGAAATAACGGATTGGCAATCCACAGCAGAAAACTGGATGCTAAAATCCAAAGAAATTGAAACGGCAAAAGCAGTTTCCCAAAATCGGGACAACCTTAAAACCCGTAAAATCAAAAATTATGGTCAACCCCTCTAAAATAACCGAAGGCGGCATAGAATATTCAATCGGAAGATTCAATGGGTTTGAAATGTTCTATGATTTCCCAAAGATCTTGATCTATCTGGATGCCAAGGGAAAATTGTTGTTTGGCAAACAGTTCAAAATCTATAGGGAGGATAAGGAAATCATCTATAAACTCAGCAATTATTTTATAAAAGATAAGGAAAAATGCGAACAGGCAGGAATAGATCCAGACAAGGGGCTTTTGGTTTCCGGTCCTGTGGGATGTGGTAAAACATCTTTAATGAAGCTGTTGCAGTTTATAGTTCCGCTTCAGCGATCCTACTCGGTAATTCCCTGCCGGAATATTGTTTTTGCATTCAATCACCTCGGTTATAAAATCATTGAAGATTATGGGAGTGGCAGCTATTTCTGTTTTGATGATCTGGGGGTGGAGCCCATCGGGAGGCACTACGGACAGGACTGCAGTGTGATGGGAGAGGTCCTGCTTTCACGTCACGAACTTTTCCTGAAAAGCAAACTGAAAACGCATGCCACTACCAATCTAAATGCAGAGGAACTGGAGGAAAGATATGGAAACCGTGTGCGAAGCAGAATGCGCGAAATGTTTAACCTAATTGCCTTTGATAAAAATGCACAGGACAAAAGAAAATAAAATCTACGATTATGAAAATAGCCATCTTGAATGTCCAAAACCTGTTTCATAGAGATAGAAGCTTGATTCAAAGAACCCTCGGTAAATGCGTTTCCGATTGGATTGTTGAATTCGACACACTGCTAACTAAAGAAAAAAGCGCCTCGAATACCGAACGGTTAAGGGAATTGTCATTCCTGTTGGATTTTGACAAAACCTATCAAAACCCATACGTGGTGATGCGAAAGAAAGCGGGAGAGCTTTATTTGAAAGGGATGAACTGTTCCAAAGAACTGAAATCTGGGGAACTTACCGACTGGAACGGTTGGATAAAAGTACAAACCGTGCCTATCAATCCAGAAGCTACAAATCATAAAGCTATGGTTATTTCAGAGATTGACCCGGATATTTTGGTATTGCAGGAAGTTGAGGACAGAATGTCTTTGGATGAATTTAATAATTTCATCCTATCAAAGTTTAATTGCGCTTCTTTTACGGAAAGCATTTTGATACCAAGTTCTGAAGGAAAGAGCCGTGAACAAGCATTACTTTTGAAAAATGGATATCATTTGGAATCCATCAAAATCCATACAATTGATGAAACCGAAACTCCAACGCAGGAATTATTGGAGTATGAAATTCAAACTCCAAATGGAATAAATATTCATCTGCTTTCAGCCTATTTCTATGAAAACAAACTCGCTAAAGAAAAAGCCTTTGAAATAAGAAAGAACCAAGCTTATCAAGTCTCTGTTATTTATAAAATGCTGCAGATGCAAGGTAAAACCAACATTGTTATAGCAGGAACTTTGAATGCTCCCTCCTACTGCAACTCCTTGGCTCCTTTACTTCAAGAAACTGATTTGAAAGACGTCTGCAAGAACAAAACTTTTAATGTCGATTTTGATGAAGGAAATGATGCCACCTACTTTCGATTGGGTGCTTACCGAATGGGAGTAAATATTAAACAAAAGGACTATTTATTGTTATCCCCTACTCTTTTTGGTAATGTAAAAAGCTGTGGGCTTAACCGAAAGGGAGTATGGCCTGAGAAGCGGCCTAATTGGAGGATTTATTCTTCGATACGGAATATGGAGCAGGCTGCTAGTTTGCATCCTGGGGTATGGGGGGAAATAAATATATAACCAAAATTTAAATTTACAACAAAAAATTCCTTTACCCATTGCATTTATTTTAAACTATATTTATATTCATAAAAACAAAAAAAATGAATCAGAATCAAGATATTTTATGGAAGTACTATGATCAAGAAATACAACAGGGTATAAACCATGAGACCTCACGATCGTATATAACTAATTTAATTCTTCTTATTACAGTTGTATTTATTACAATAATAACTTATGATGATGATATTAATCATAATGACTTACCTTTGGCAATATTCCTTATAATTATTGGAGTTTTTGGAGTTATATGTAACGCAAAATATTATGAGCGCTTTAATTTTCATTATTCAAGAGCCACTGGATATCGAAAACTTCTAGAAGATGAATATCCTGATGTGGACTTTATTACTTCACGAATTGATTCTGATTTAAATACTTTAAACAGATTTAAAATTATAAATAGAATAAGATTAAACTGGCTTTGGATGAGTCTTAATCTTATAATCTCACTATTCGGATTAGTACTAACAGTAAAAATACTTTGTAATTAAATGGGGAAACCTTTCAAGTCAGAATTAATAAAATTAAAAGATACCTATGAATGGGTTATGAATCTGAATTTAGATTCATTGAGCAAAACTATTTCTAATATTGATTCACCTATTTACTTTGTAGGCTCGGGTGGCTCTTTAAGTGCTTGCTATTTCGGTGTTATCTTAGCCGAACAACAGGGGTTATTCGCAAAGGCTTTAACACCACTTGATTTATATAGTGTTAGAAATACTATTAGGAAAACTGTTATAATTTTTATCAGTGCAGGTGGAAAAAATAGTGATATTTTATTTGGCTTTAAAACAGCAATAAACTTTGAAGCAAAAACTATATTAAGTATCTGCATGCAAAGTGATTCAAAATTAGGCGAGCTTTCAAATAAATACTCTATTAGTAAGATATACGAATTTTCACTTCCGGTAGGTAAAGATGGCTTTTTAGCGACTAATTCCCTTATTGCTTATTTTGTAATTTTGAATCGAATTTTCAGCGCTTTACAAGATAAATTAAGCTTCTCAAATTCGGAGTCATTAAAAGAGATTATTTCTTTCACAAATACTTTAAAAATAGACAGTAACATTACTGTACTTTATAATGGCTTTTCTAAACCAATTGCGTATGATATTGAATCTAAATCAACAGAAGCGGCACTATATCCTATATTATTGTCTGATTATAGAAATTTTGGGCATGGTCGGCATCATTGGTTTGCAAAGAAAGAGAATACTGCAGCAATAATTGGACTGGCTACACCGGAAGATGAATTTTTAGCAAAAAAAACTATTGATGCTATTCCAAATCATATCCCGAAATTATTATTGAAAACCGAGAAGAATAATTCATTTGGATCATTAGACTTATTGGTTAAATCATTCTATCTTATCGATAAATTTGGCGAATCGTTGAATATTGATCCCGGAAAACCTGGAGTACCTGCTTTCGGTAGGAAATTATATAACTTAAAGTACGCTACAGCCTTCACCAAATCTGAAAATGACTTTGAATTGTCCTTAAAAGCAAGAACCGCAATTTCTAGAAAAATCAAAAAACCTTTTACCTTTCTTGATAAAAAAGAGATACAAGTTTGGAAACAAGCCTATGACAACTTCATAAAGAAACTTAATAAAGCAAGTTTTGGAGCAATTGTATTTGACTATGATGGCACAATTTGTTCCGCTATTAGAAAATCTGATGGCCCCGATGAAGCGATGACAGATAAGCTAAAATTTATTTTGGAGAATGGTTTTTATATCGGGGTCGTGACTGGCAGAGGGAAATCCGTTAGAATAGATCTTCAAAAAATACTGCCTAAAAAATATTGGTCTCAGGTAGTTATTGGCTATTATAATGGTTCTGACATAGGATTATTAGAAGAAAATTCTCTTCCAAATCTTAATTTGAAAAAAGATATTAGTCTCGAAATATTATACGAATTATTGACTAAAAAAACAGAATTAGAAATCACATCCACCTTAAGACCTAACCAACTTACTATTGAATTTAATAACTCTAAAAATATATCTGATAAAAAAGAAACTTTAATAAGAATAATAAAATCATCGGGGCAGAAAAATATAGATATTCTGGAATCAAGCCACTCTATGGATATTATACCTATAGGGGTTTCAAAAATTGACGTTCTAAGACCCTTAAAAAAAATCTTAACCAAAAAAAAATTACCTGCTGATGTACTTTGTATTGGAGATAGAGGTATGTGGCCTGGAAATGATTTTAAATTATTAGATACTCCATATGGCTTGAGTGTTTACGAAGTAAATAATAAGAAATCTTCTTGCTGGAATATAGCTCCTAATGGAATAACGCATACAGATGCTACGCTACAATATTTGAATTGGTTACAATTTGAACATTCTGGGATGAAAATAAAAATTGGGAAATGAGGACAAGATTAGCTGAGAGATTATTAGTTGAAATAATGAAGTGGGAACCTCAGGAGGTTAGTGCTGAAAGACCTTTACTACAAGCTTTATCCAATTTTAAATACAATGAATATCAACAATTTTCAATTGGAACTCTTTTCATTGAAAGTTTAGTGAAATGGCTTAATAATTTTAAAACAATAGAAGAAAGAAAAATAGCTTATAATTTTTTAAAGAATCGAGTTATTTTTTTTTCGAATAACCAAATTTTACATTTAGTAAACTCAACATTCAATACAGTCATTCAACCAATACTAGTTGATAAAACGGCAAGAAAACTTAACATAAGTAAAAATCTTGTTACAAAAATTACAAATAATGATGAATATGACATAAATCTCAGAAGAAGCTTATTCATTGGTTTAAGCGATGGTGCAAAAATCGATCATTTAAGGAGAAGTAGCAATCTGGATAATGAACAGGTTATTCCTACCTATGAAGTAAATAGAACAAAAGTAAAAGATATGCTTGATGAACTCAAAAAGTCAGGTGAATCTGGAAAATTCGATACCGTTTTTCTAGTTGATGATTTCACGGCGAGTGGCACAAGCTATTTTAGGAAAGAAGAAGGTAACTGGAAGGGTAAGATTTACAAAACATTAAAATCGTTTTTTGATAAGGATGAACCCTTATCACAACTGATTAACTCACATAAAGACCTTGAAATACATCTGATTTTTTATATAGCTACTACTGAAGCAGTTGATAAGATTTTTAAATTGAAGAATAAAGCTTTACAGAGTGGAGAATTTGGAAATTTTAGTTTTAAAATTCATATTCTTCAAAAGATTGAACCAGTTATTAAGGATGAAATTTTATCGAATGAAAAAGAATTTGTTGAATTATCTAAAAAATATATAGATGAATCTATTGTGGATAGGCATTTTAAAAAAGCAAAACATAAGCAATATTTTTTAGGATATAATGAATGTTGCTTACCTATTGTTTTAGGTCACAATACTCCAAATAATTCCCTTCCTTTATTGTGGTGGACCTCTAAAAAGAACGAGTTTTCAGGAATATTCCCAAGAATAACAAGGCATAATTAATTATGAGTAATAAGTTTAGAAACCCATTTAAGTTAAGAGCCTCTGAAAAAATTGAATCAGAGGTAGGGTTTTTGCGTTTATTCAGTCCCCACGTGTTAGAAGCTTTATCGAACGAGTATCAGTCGGGTAAACTTTGGGAAAATATTTTATTAATCCACAGCTCTCCGGGAGGGGGTAAAAGCTCATTACTAAGAGCATTTGAACCAGCATCCTTAATAACTCTTTTAAATAATAAGTCTGCTACAGAATACAGAGCCCTGTTTAATGCTCTAAAAAAAATTGAAGTAATTAATAATGAAAAAGTAAAGCTACTGGGAGTTTCATTACAATGCACAAGAAATTATCAAATTCTTGAAGAGTTAAATATTTCTGAAGCACAAAAAAAACGTCTTTTCTTTTCTCTTTTTAATTCAAGAATAATGATTGCTACACTCAGATCAGCTTGTAAGCTAAAAGGTAAAAAATTTCCGGAAGATTTACAAGAATTTTCTTTTGAATATAACAACGAGGGAAATTTTTTCAAGTCAATTGGCCTACCTTGTACTGGCAAAGATTTATATATATGGGCTTCAAACATTGAAAAAGAAATCTATAGGTTAGTTGATAGCTTTTTACCCATTAAAGATATTACAGTTGAAGGGCATGACGAGCTAATTTCCATATTAGCTGTGCGTCCTGAAAACCTAACCTTAAATGGCGAAAAAATCTGTTCACGTATCTTGTTTATGTTTGATGATGCACACAAACTTTCAATTTCTCAAAGAAAAATATTCAAGCAATACCTTCTTGAAAAGAGAAGTGATTGTAATGTTTGGATTTCAGAAAGATTAGAAGCTTTAGAGGCTAAGGACCATTTGGGTTCTTTTAATGAAAGGGATTTTCAAATTCTTAATTTGGAGAATTTTTGGAAAAAATATCCAGCAAAATTAAGTAAAATTTTACAGAATATTTCAGATAAGCGTGCTTCAATTTCGACAGAAGAAGTAACTTCTTTTCAAGAATACCTTACCGAAAATATAAATGAAGAAAATATAAAAGAAAAGTTAAAATTAATTATTAGTCAAACTCAAGAAAAACTAGATAATACTGCTAAATACACTAATAAATTTGATGAATGGTTAAATTATTCTTACGCATTTGAGGGTAGTTTATTGGAGAAAGCTGTATTGTTGAAAGAACTCGAAATTTTAATTAATAGAAATATAGGAAAGTCTCAATTGAGTCTAGAATTCCCAATGGATGTGAATGAATTACATAATAAAAACAATGCTGACGTTACCAATGCCGCGTACCTTTTTATGTCTATTGAATATGAAATTCCATACTATTTTAGTTTTAAAACACTTTCCAAATTATCCTCATATAATATAGAACAATTTTTATCTTTTGGAGCTGAAATGTTTGAAGAAATGATTTCAAATAAAATGAAAGGTGATGAAATTATGTTATCCGACTCTAAACAGAATAAAATAATTGAAAATGTTGCTAAGAAAAAATGGAAAAGAATTGATATGGAAGTTCCCTATGCTAAAGATATTCAGAAATTTTTAAAATCCCTTGGAAATTTTTCAAAGAAACAGACATTTCAGCCTAATGCTCCTTATGCACCCGGAGTTAGTGGTTTTTCCATCAAACCAAAAAAACAAAATCTTTTTAAAGAGTCATACTGGATTGATAATCCCATCTATGAACCTCTTATTGATGTAATTTCCACGTGTGTTGCGTATAATTTACTTGAAAAACATACCGTCTTACAAGGTAAAAAAGGACAAGTTTGGGATGTTTATTATATGAATAGATGGTTGTGCGTTTTTTTTGGCTTGCCTCTTTCCCACGGTGGTTTCAGACATAAAACTCCTGATGAACTAATTAAATGGATTAAATAATGACCGATCTACGTTGGAGTCCACATATAATGTTCGATAATGACAATATAGACAAGTTCTGGAAAGAACACTTTGCAAATGGTCATAAAGCATTATTCATTTTAGGCAAAGGGTTTGATATTCGGATGAATATGACTATCTCTAGATTATTAGAGCAATGTCCAGATATAGATGTTACTTTTATGTTGATAGAGTTTGATGAAGGTAAAAATTCTTCTTCAAATAAGTATCAAGATCTCATTGATACAAATATGCTTGAATTTGAAAATTTAATAGGGAATAATAAACTGATTATAGAAAAAATAAAAATTTGGAGCAAAACTGGAAAAGGCAGGAGGATTATTGGTGATCGCAAAGCGGCCGATATCTTTATGGACTATTCTGATATTAAAAATTATACCGATATTATAATAGATATTAGTGCCTTGCCGCGTGGTATCTACTTTTCCTTAGTGGGAAAAGTTTTATCCCTTATAGATTCAGAAGAAAATAATAGACAAAATTTATTTATAACTGTTGCCGAAAACGCGAAAATTGATTCCCAAATTCAGGAAACTGCGATAGAAGATGATTTGGCTTATTTACATGGATTTGGGGGAGAAATAGAGCTAGAATCCGAAAAAGATAAACCATTAATTTGGTTTCCTATATTAGGTGAAGAAAAATACTCTCACATATTACGAGGTGCTGATAAAATTGCAGAAGATAAGAATAGGCTTTATGAAATATGTCCAGTACTTCCATTTCCCTCTAAAGATCCAAGAAGGTCGGATTCTTTACTTATAGAATATCACAGTCTATTATTTGATTCCCTAGATATTGAATCTCAAAACATTATGTATATTTCAGAAAGAGATCCATTTCAAGCCTATATTCAATTGAGCAAAGCTATAAATAATTACAAAAAATCACTTAATATTATTAATGGATGTAAAATAACCATATCTACATTCTCCAGTAAGTTATTATCTATTGGAAGTTTATTAGTAGCATATGAAAATCAGGATTTTGTCGGAATAATGAATATAAATTCCGGTGGTTATAAAATTCTTAATCAAGATAAAATTGAAAGTTTGAAAAATCAAAGTGAACTTTTTGTAACTTGGCTTACGGGAATTCCATATAATAAATGAACTTTAAATGAAAAATAAAACCTGTGCAGGCACTGGTCTAATTGCACTAGACGTATTGATTAAAGGCAAATCAGATCATAACCCTAAAATATTTGCTGGGGGTTCTTGTGGAAATGTTTTAAGTATTTTATCCTATTTAAATTTGAATTCTTATCCAATTGCCAGACTTGGTAATAATGATGCAACTGATTTGGTGTTTGAAGATTTAGAAAAGTGGGGAGTTAATTTAGATTTCATTGAAAAGGAGGAAAAAGGGAGCACTCCTATTATAATTCATAGAATTTTAGAATCTCCATTGAACGAACCTAAACATCGTTTTGAATTTAGAAATCCGAACAACGGGAAATGGTTGCCAAGTTTTAGACCAGTGTTGGCAAAAAAAGTTGACGCAATACAAAATAGCTTACCAAAAATAGATGTATTCTATTTTGATAGAGTTAGTAGGTCTTCTATTGAGCTAGCTAAATATGCAAAAATGCAAGGAGCTCTTATTTTCTTCGAACCTTCCTCCAATAGAGATAAAAAACAATTTGAAGAATGCCTTAAAATAACTGATATCATTAAATTTTCGGATCAAAGAATAAAATCTTATAAAGAAGAATATCCGAATATCCAGACAGTTTTAGAAATTGAAACATCAGGAAAAGATGGTTTAAATTATAGATTCAAATCAAATAAGTGGAAAAAGCTTGATTCTTTTTCCATAGAGAATGCAGTAGATACAGCTGGTGCTGGGGATTGGTGTTCTGCGGGAATAATAGAGCAACTTAGTTCTGAAAAGGTTAATAATCTTAAAGATTTTAATGAAGAAATAATAATTGAATCATTAAAGTATGGTCAGGTTTTAGGAGCGATAAATTGTTTATATGATGGAGCTAGAGGTTTAATGTATCAAGTTGATAAATTGACATTAGATAAGATGGTAGATTTAGTTTCAGAAAAAAAACTTATTTCTGAAATCTCGCATTTGATGATGAAGCCTACGAATAACTTTGAAAATAGTATATTGGAATTAGATGTCATTTTAAAGTCTTCCTGAAAATCTTTAAAATTTGCTTATAAACAGCCGTAAGTAAAAACTTCATTAGTGTAAAAACTTCTTTAGATAATTCTTTCATGTTAATTTAATGCTTTTAAAATAGACCAACCAAAACCTCTATAATTTTCATTGTTTTTAAAATATCTATTTTCGTCCCAATTACTCAAAAATCCTAATTCCAAAAGTATGGAAGGAAAATAATCGCTAGTCTCTCTCAAAACCTGAAAATCAACAAATTTCACTCCCCTACTCTCAAATCCAAGATTCTTCTTTAATCCCTTTTGAAAATCATAGGCCAGCAATATTGATTTCCGCGAGTATTTACCTTTTTTCTTAGAAACATAAACCTCTATACCCCGCGCATTTGCATTGTCCGAATGATTACAGTGCAAGGAAATAAAAACATCTGCATTCAAAGTCTTTGCCAACTTAGATCTATCTCCTAATGAAATAAGCGTGTCCTTATATCGAGTAAGATAAATTTCAAATTGATTTTTAAAAGTGGTCTCATTCAGTTCTTCAATCTGTTTTGCGATTTTTAGAACGACATCCTTTTCGAGAATCCCATTTACACCCACTGCCCCAGAATCTTTTCCACCGTGACCGGGATCAATTACAATTATGTGTTTTCTATCCCCATTTGTTTGTCCTAAAACGGTACTTGGCAAACCAAATAATTCTAAGACTAAAATGATCGAAATTAAAACCTTGAACTGAACCATAATAACTTCTTGTTTTGAACAAAATTCAAAGATTCATTTCCATTTCTAACAATCTTCCAAAGTTTAACAATGGTTCACGTTAAAGTTTAAAGATTTTCTTTCCCTCCCTTCTTTTCATAATAGATTTCGCAAAATTTCAGTAACCAACCTATCTCAGGTTTATAAAACGCATAGTTATGAAAAGATCTATTTTCATTTTAACCGCACTTTTATTTTCAATCGCACAAAGCTTCGCTCAGATTGGCGGAATCGAGGATTCCGTAAATGATGTTTCAGATACTATACGGACCATCTTCCCTATTATTCTCGGGGTAATCTTTCTTATTGGATTTCTATTTAATGCTGGGCATTTCTTTGGAGAGAACGCAGACCTAAAAAAAGGAATTACACGGGTTTTGGTATTCGTGCTGATCGCGGGAGCGGTGGTAGGAATCTTTACTTATTTAATCGGAATCGTGGTGTAATGAAACAGTACGAAATCTATAGAAATATCAGGAAACGTGCTGTCATTTTTGGGCTGCCCATCTCCCTGTTGGCCCTAATGATGATTTCAGTAGTGGCTTCGCTCTTGGTCATTATTTTCTCTTTCAGTTTTGGGATAATTATCGGAGTGATCATTTTGAATGTAGCCCTGTATATCGCGCTTATAAGGATTGCAAACAATCCACAACTGTTCCACTTCTCAAAACCCTTTCCTCAGATTATTAGTAATAAGAAACCTACACTTTTCAATTATGAAGAAGATTAACGTGGCCGCATATCACCCAATTGTGGATATTCAAGAGAATGTCATTTTCGCCAATAATGGCAATGTGGTTCTTTGTTATTCGGGTAATCTTCCAGAGATATATTCCCTCTCCGAAAAAGATTTTGAGGATATTCACGGGGCTTGGTTCCAGGCCATTAAATCCTTACCCACTGGTTGTGTGGTTCATAAACAGGATGTTTATCTAAAAAGAAACTTTTCCTCAGAAAATCTACCTAACAAAACCTTTTTGGAAAAAGCCACACACAAGCATTTTAAGGGACGGGAATATATGGAGCATAAATGTTATCTGTTTTTCATTCTCACCATAAACAAAGCCTTAAACAATTCAAAATACATCAACCCCTTCAAAAAGGTGACAAAAACCATAGTTCCGGAAACGGACGATACTATTCGCAGTTTTCAAGGTTCGGTCAGCGATTCGGTTTCCTTTATAAACAACAGTCGGAAAATGGAATTCACTCCTTTGGATTCAAAGGAAATCCAAAGTATGACAAACGGCTATTTCAATGGTTTCAATGAAGGGTTTGACACGGATATAATCTTAGAGAAAAAAGAATTGAATATTGGAGAAAACTATTTCGATGTCCTTTCCATAAACAGTGAACTGTGCTTTGGCGAAAACGTGCAAAGTAGCAAGACCAACGAACATTTTACTTCGGACGACTTTGTGTTCCATCAAGGATTTATTGATGGGCTTGGACTTACGCTGAATGAAAACCATATTGTAAACCAAATCATCTATCTGGATGACAAACAAAAGTGGCGAAAGATTCTCGACAAGAAAATTGAGGAACTTAACAAAAGCTCAAATTTCGGCTCGCAAAATAAAGTGGTCCTAAAGAAGATCCAATATATACAGGACCAAATAAATTCCGATGACAATGCCCGAGTAATCCGGGGACATCTGAATATTATTTATTGGGATAAGGAGATGAAAAATTTAGAGAAAATCAGTTCCAAAATAAAGACTGAATTTAAGGAACTGGACATCATACCCTATTACCCCAGAGGAGAGGAACGAAAGAATTATATCCTGAATAGCTATTGCTGCTTTTCTTCCAACTTTTCAAATGACGACCTGTATGTAACGGATTTAAAACATTCGCTATGCCTATTGATCAACAACACCAATTACAAATCGGATGCCACGGGTGTAATTTTCAATGACAGAGAACATAACATTCCTGTCCTTAAAGATGTATGGGACGATAAAAAGAAACGCATCAAGGCCAGAAACTTCGCAATCTTCGCTCCTACTGGCGAAGGGAAATCCTTTTTGGCTAATAACATTCTTCGTCAATATTTTGAAAGTGGGGTTCGTCTTGTTATTATCGACCTGGGAGGCTCCTATACCAAATTCGCAAAACTCTATCCAGAACAATATACCGTACTCCGCTACGAAAGTGGAAAGAACCTCGGCATAAATCCCTTTTATATAAGTGATCTTAGGGATTTGACCCCTGAACGTTTGGAGGATCTTTCCGTATTCCTTTTTGAATTGTTCGCATCAGATTTAAAAGTGACCAAAGCGCAATCAGTTTCTGTAAAGAAAATCCTTCGCTTTTATTACAAGCAAATCAAGACCAATCATTCACTTAGCAGTTTCTATGCATTTATTGAATCCAATCAGGATTCACTTTTAAAGAAGTTGAAAATTCATTCTGATTATTTCAACATTACCAATTTCCTCCACATTATGTCTGAATATGTTGGTGATGGGCTGTACAGTTTTCTCTTCGAGGTAAGTGAGGACCAAACCTATAAAATTGAGGATAAAAGACTGATTGTTTTTGAACTGGATGAAGTGAAGGATAATAAGGAAATCCTTTCCGTAATGCTGAAACTTATAAAATCAGCGATCCAAAGAACCATTTGGAAGAACCGTGCTGAAAAAGGTATCATTTTGTTCGATGAATTTGCAAAGCAGCTCAAATTTGAAAACGTACTGGAAAGTGTGGAGTTCTATTACCAGGCCATAAGAAAACAGAACGGTGCCATTGGGATAATTCTTCAGTCCATCAACCAACTTCCAAACAATTCAACATCCGCAAGTATTTTGGAGAACACACAAGTCATTTACAGCCTTCACAATGAAAAAGGATATGAGGAGCTGCAGAAAAGGCTACACCTCTCCAGCCACGATTTAAATCAGCTGAAATCAATTAAAAACAATTTATCTGGCCCACGTAAGTACACCGAAATGTTTATCAAAATCGGAAAGGAAAGCAACATTTTCCGATTGGAAGTTCCCAAAGAGGTTTATGCAGCTTACTTAACAGACGGGGCTGAAAATGAAGAAATAATGAAGCTTTACGAAAAGCACCAAGATATGGAAAAAGCAATCACTGAATATACATCCTAAAAACAGAAATTATGAAGACAAAAATTTTAATACTCGCAACGGCACTATTGTTCAGCTTGAATATCAAAGCGCAAGGAATGCCCGTTTATGACAATACAAACTTTATCAGTTTGATTAAACAGCTATTGGAATCGGGGAAGCAGACCTCCAATCTAATAAAAACCGTCAAGTTCTTAAAAACACAAAAGGAAAACCTCGAAAAGGTAAACGATGTGATCAAACAGCTGAAGGCAGTCCAAGAAATCAATCGGGACAACCAACGTTTGATTGATATTGTAAATGAGGATTTACGAGATATATTGAACTCCCCTTTTATAAAACCTGACGAGATTACCCGTATCTCAGATTCCTTCAACGCTATAATCGATACCTCTTTGGACAATCTTGACTTTATAGATCAGATCCTCTCCAGCGATTATATGAAAATGAGCGATGCCGAAAGAGCTTCAATTTTAAAGGAGAAAGAAGTCCAAACAAAGGAAATGGTGGCCGAAATCACAAAAAAGACTGAACGGTATCGGGATATTATTTCCTTTCGGAAAATGCAGGACAAGATAAATAACCGAGAAACAGCCTACTAAAATGACCGCCGCAATCTCATTGGGAATAGGTCTGGAGTACGTCGATACCATTTACCAGACCATACAGGCAAGCGACTTTTCGCAATACACCATTGGCGGAATGAAAACGCTTGCGGTGCTGTTCTTTCTGATCAATATCCTCAAAAAATACAATGAGGGCGCGGCGGATAGGGATGGATACACTTGGGGACTAAGTCCGGGCGATCTTATCAAAAATTTTATGATCGTCATCTTCGTAATTTTCTCAACGCAGGTATTAGGGTTTTTTGATGGTATTTTGGTGGCCATTGAATCCCAATATCGCAACACGGCTCCTGCGCTCCTTCCGCTCCAAATGCAGGATATTCCATTGGAAGAGGATGTGGGCGCATTGGAAGCCGCCAAGAAAGCAATGGCACTATTGTATGATGCACTGGTAACGCCTTTGTATGGGTTTAGGATTTTTGCTTTTATCGGAAGCCTGATTCTCTGGATTTTGGATCTATTTATCTATCCCCTGTTCTTGGCCGAACGTTTTTTCCTTTTGGGAATTATGCGGGCATTCTTCCCCCTTGTAATTAGCTTGGCCGTTTTTGAGAAATTCCGAACCCTGGCCTACAATTTTTTTAAGCTCTATGCGGCAGTCTATATGTTGGTGCCGGCTTTTTTTCTGGTCAATATTTTTGTCAATGCAATCTACACGGAAATCAACACCAACTTTTGGGTAAACCTTTTTGGCACCGATGTGGGCAGCAGAGTCTTCGCACCAGTTGTGGAACTCGGCTCCATAGGATTTATTGTATTTCTAAAATTTAAGCTATATCGACGTGCCACATCATTCACCCTAAGACTTTTTACCGCTTAAAGAAGATATGAAATTATGAAAACACCTTATAAAAATATATATACCGTCCTTAAAACGAACCGATTCATTGTAATCGCCGTATTGGCCTTCTCTTTTCTTTCGAGTGGATTGGCCGTTTGGTCAGTTTTTAGCATAAATAACAAAGCATTGAACAATGCCTTCGCAATCAATACCGACGGATCTGTTATCCCATTAAAATGGGTGGCTCAAAAGGAAAATCTAAAAGTTGAAGCCTTGGCACATCTCGACCTGTTCCATTCCTATTTCTACAATATCGACGCAAGCAACTACGAAAAGAATTTGGAAAAAGCGTTATGGTTGGGAAACAGCTCAGTTGATAACCTGTACCGACAGAAGAAAGCCGATGGTGTATATAACAGGTTGCTCCAATATTCATTGGTTCAGAAGGTGATTACTATTGAATCGCAACTGGACCTGCAGAGCAATCCCTATAAATTTCAGACCAGGACAATTTTTGAAATCAATCGAGGTACCGTGGTTGATAGATACGAATTGATTTCCACAGGAAATCTGATTGTCGTGGACCGAAACTTTCCGAAAAACACACACGGTCTTTTGATCATTGATTATTTTGAAAAATCACTTAAAAAACTTACAAATGAAAATTGAAAAGAATAAAATAGTATTCGGTTCTGTCCTCGTCATTGTGGTAGTATTCATTATCGCCTACACCATATCCGTGATGTCGGGTGATGAATCCGAAAGCGAAAGCTTGACACAGACCGCCGTGCCGGAACTGGATGAAAACCAGAAAGAGTACAAGACAAAGCTGGAAGCAATTGATGCCCTAAAGGAAGTGAGGGAAACGAATGCCCCGAGTATCTATGACGAAAAGAACATCGATTCCCTTGGTTTCTACGATCCTGATTTTATGGACAAGGAAAAGGTGAGAATTGTGGACAGTATTTACAAACACAACAGGATCAATTATTCAAAAGACACCTATGTAGTTCCCGAAAGATATCGAAGAAAACCCAAAGTGAACGAGGATACCCTGACGGCCAAAAAAGATGAAGCCATTGCACTAAAGGAATTGGGACTGGAGCATCAATTGTTTTTTGCGTCCGACCCAATGGCCAATCCCAAGATGGACATTGCCAATACCGATGCTGAAATATTGGTGGAAGTTGACGGTAACCAAGTGGTTAAAACCAATTATCGACTACGGATGCGTTTGCTAAAAGATGCATTAATAAATGGAGTAAAAGTTTTAAAGAACACACCCGTTTTCGGTTTTATTAGCTTCAAACCAAACCGTGCCCTAATTGAAATTGAGAACATTAATCATCGTCCAGTGAAGTTAATGGCATTCGATCTTCAGGACGGAAGTGAAGGGATTTATGTGGAAAACAGTTTCCGCGCTGATGTGAGCCGCGAGGTCGTGGATGACATTGTGGGAGACATCAATATAGCAGGGGTTCCACAGGTTAGTGGAATCCAAAAAGTATTTCGAAAGAACCAAAGAACGGTCAAGGTTACCGTGACCAATAATTACAAACTCATTCTAAAACCAGCGTTATGAAAAATTCAATCTTATTGGGAAGTTTATTCCTTGCCAGCTTCTTTATGGAGGCTCAAAACGTGTCATCACTTGATACAATCTTTGCCAATGACCAAAAGAACGTATCCCTCTTTTTTCCGAACCCAATTCGACAAGGAATTACGGGTGCGGATAATTTTGTTTTTACTTACAACCGGGAGAAGGAACAATACTTTGGATTGCTCCAGGCAAAGCCCGGAAAGGCAAGTAATTTGCTCGTAATCAACACAAATGGCTCAATTTTTTCGTATATTGTAAGCTATAGGGAGCAATTGGAAAAGCTGAATTATTTTGTTCCACAGTCGGAAAGTATTGGTTTTGAACAACCAAAATTTACTGAGAGTACCGATTCTACCAATGTTGCCAATCTCTTCACGGACAAAACATTTTACTACGAAAGGTTTTGCTCTTATCTATTGACTAGAAAACAAAAAATTGGGAGCATCCAAAAACGCAAGAATGGTATAGTTCTGAGTTTGGAAAATATAGTTTTTGATAAGGAAGAGCTCTATTTCGTTGTCAAACTTGAAAACAAATCTTCATTGGATTACGATCTAAATTTCTTGGATATTTCGACACAAACAAGAAAACAGGGAAAAAAGAAATCTATACAGCGAATTTCACAACTTCCCCATTTTAAATACAATGTTCCCACGAAGGTTGCCGAGAATCAAATAAAAAGAATGATTTATGTGCTGCCGAAATTTTCATTGAGCAATGACAAAATGGTCGTTTTGGAACTGAATGAAAAAAATGGGGAACGAAATCTAAAACTGAAAGTATCAAATAAATATATCAATAACCCAAATTGAAACTGCTATGAAAAATTTAGCCCCAATACTCTTACTTCTTGTTGATGTCGCCTGTTCCCAACAATCCCTATCCCCTTCTGAAACTGCCAAAGTTGTTGTTGAAAGTTTCTATAACAAGGACAATCAAAAACTGAGCGAATACAATACTGTTGAGAGCTATCAATCATTTATGAGCATTCAAGATATAATGACCGCCAACACTTCTGGAAAATCTAATTTTAAGGTTTTGCAAGAAAAAGTGGATGGAGATATTGCTTGGATTCAGTTTTCTACTTCGTTTGAGGAGAAACCTGAGACTTTTAAGTTAATAAAAGAAAATGGACGATGGAAAGTTGCGGAGAAGGGATTGCGGGAGAAGGGGCCGTTTTGATTTAGGGACACTATCCAATTTTTTCTATTTTATTCTTATTTTATCACATTAACCTGCCAATACCCTCTTGTTCCTTCTTTTCTTTCTAAAAATCCTTTATTTTTTATGGCATTTATATGTTTTCCGACAGCAGATTCATTAATGCCTAATTCTTCAGCTATTTCATTATAAGTAATGGCTTTATTAGCTACTATAAGTTTAAGAACTTCTTTTTGTCTCTTAGTAAGTATGGTACTTTCTTCAATTGCACCACCTATTTCACTACCTATTACACCACCTATTTGACCACCTATTTCATTACCATCAGCATCATCTTTATTAACAGCAGTTTCTTTTGCCATAAAAGTCATTCGAAGAAAGTTTTTACTAAAGTTAAAACTTTCCTTTCCATAGTGTTCCAAGATGCGAGGTATGCCAGAACCCAACTGTTCCACCAATTCCAAATCTTTAAAAACACGCATCAGTTCCTTATTCCGGGGAACGGAAAAGCCTTCAAAAAATTCCTGTTTGCTCAAGCCTTCCGGTAAACCACCAGCAGATGTAATCTCAATTCGATCTGAAAAGATTTCGAACTTTGGGGTAATTTCATTGGTATAGTCATTATGCACAAATGCATTGATGATGGCCTCACGTAAGGCGATGGGATTCCAAAGATTGTTCTGTCTTCTCTCTTTGGATGTGATTTTAGTATTGGTTCTATTTTCTACGGCAATCTTATCGATGACTTGCTTCGTTGCTTTTACCAAACTTTCGTGGCCATACTCGTTGCTTTCTATCAGATCAGCACGATTGGCACCTAAATATTTGGCAACTTTTATAGAGGTATTGTTTTTGTCCGCCAATAAATAGGCTGCATAATTGTATAAACCATCTTCAGTAAGCAGTTCAAGATTTTTCGCAAAATTATTACCAAGATTATAACCTGATTCCTGATAGTATATCTTTAATTGACTAAACGTCAAATCTTGTCTATTTGCCTTGATTTTGCTAATGGAATTACGGGTTCGGCTGGCAAAAAGCTCATCAATCATCTTTTGTGGCATCGGTTCTGCAGCAGACCCTAAACGGATGAAACATCCCTTTTCACTCATCCCATATTTTTTAAGATGATAGGGTTTTTCCGGGCCACTGGCGACAATGACTTTGAGGATGTCATTTCCTTCCCTAACTTCACTCACGATGTCGAACAGACCCATTGCAGAGGGGCGAATGTTGTTTTTTAACCTGTCTTTTATTTTGAGTTGGTCTCCGTCAGCATCTGCCAAGCCATAAGTGTTTCCATTTTTATCAACACCAATATATAGAACACCGCCTTCACGATAGTTCAGGAAAGCGACGACCTCTTTTTCCAGACCATCGGTAAGTTCTCTTTTGTATTCTATGCGATTGGTTTCTGACATATAAATTTGAATTCCTTTTCTACTCGGAATTTTAAAAGCATTAGGATAAAGATATTAATTTTTGAAGATTGATCTCGCTTCTCTATAAACCCGTTCAAAACTTTCCTCTAAATCCGCATCAGTATAATTATGGGTTTTGGCAGGTAATCGTCTTTCAATTTTGGAAAGTTTAAACTGCACCTCTTTATCCTCTCCATCCGCAAAGGTTATAAACTCTCCCTGTTTAAGTCTAAAAAATACATCTGCCCTAATCTTTGACACTTCTCGTTCACCTGTAGTGATTCGGGTATCAAAATTCAGGTTATGTCCTCGGTTCACACTGGTGGTTTCTTTTTTGACTATTTCAAAGAAACGTTCGTAATATTTGGCAGTGTCCGGGTCGTTTACCTTTCCGAAGAATTGATAGGACAAATTACTCAAGATTGCCTTGCTCGCCTTGTCTCCATACATCATATCATTCTGAATTTTGTCCTGCATTACGTAGATGGTCGCAATATCATAACTCCGCAATGTAGCAGGAATTCGATGCATATTAAGTAAACGAATCGTTGGTGCTTCCTCCATCAACAGGAATGATGGTTTTGAATTCCGCACACTCATTTGTTTTGTTATCGTATGAATTATGGTTGCGATAATTGGCGAATAGGCCGTTTCATATTTTGGATTATTTACAACTGATATGATGGTAGGTTTATCCTGACTATTGATATTAAGCGGTACATCATCAGCGGAAAGCACCATAAAAATACGTTTGGTGCTTATCTTTTTAAGCGCATTGGCCAACGTGCTTTTAACACCCGCGGTCTGTCTGTCCGATTCCTTGCCACTGATAAAAGCGTCTGCCATTGCTCTGGACGTTGTATTTGAACTTAAAAATGCGGTTAGACTATCTGTGTCCAATAGTTGGTAAATCGCAATCAGATGTGGCAATGTGCAGTATTGGGGATAGGATGTCCGCAGTTTCCAAATCAAGCCACCAATAAGGCCTTCTGCTGCATCATTGAAGAATTTACTCGTTCCTGTAGTTCCGGATTCTTTTTGTTCCAATAGATTCTCGATAAGCACCCTTGCCACTTCATTCACACTTTCCTCATCCTGCATATATTGAGGTGCAATGGGATTCACACGATCAAAAATCTCATCGAAGGAGATGATCCGAAATTCTATCCCCTTTTTTTCAAACAGTGGATATGCCATTTCGGTAATTTCAAAGTGCTTGTAATCGTGGATCAAGCCACAAAATGAGTGGGAACTGAAATGTGATAAAAAGTTGTAAACCACACTTTCCGTTTTCCCGCTTCCGGCAGACCCTATGATGGAAGCTCCACGTTTAACATTGTTGATTTTAAACGGATTTCCCTTTGTCTTAAAATGAACTTGGTATTTATCATTTAGGCCCCGCGTTTGATTGGCTTTGTGAAGAAAAACATAGAGTACCGTGTTTATTAATAGTAGCGGACAAAATAGGGTAAGCAGATAAAATATGAAGTCTAAATTCGTTTCAAAATAAAACAATATTGCAAAAGAACTAATCAGTAGTACAACATTTATAAAAAAAGCAAATCGCATCAGTTTAAACAGCGCATAGAAAAAAATGCCCATTCCAACAATCAATGTTATTATTACTGTAAAATTTTGTGTACCCATAACTCTAAATTCCTATTGAGCCAGATTTAATGGCCATTTCAACCCCTCTTTTTAAATATCGAATGGTTTTCAATGCAACTTGAACCTTATTGGTGGGAATACTTGCAACGGGTACACCCGATTTCCCAAGAATCTTAAAGGCAATGGCTTTATCGCTTGCTGGCAAACCCAGTAAAACTGAAAAATACAGCTTTGGGTTTTTGATAAAATCTTTTTTCGATTGATAGGATTCAGCATAGTTACGTTTATAACCAAAAGTGGCATCGAAAGTTTTTTCAGCTTTGGCAAAAAATGAGTCCCTATCGAAGCCACGCTTCACCATTTTTCCATTCATATTTACATCCGAAGCTTTGTATTTGCTCCCTGGGGAAAGGCTCACGGAATTGGAAGCATCCTTCCGACTGACTATGATGTGAATGTGGCTTTGGCTTCCCTCTTTCTGCATTCCCTGTAGGATCCGTTTCCCATTTTGTTGGTGTGGGGCGCTGGCTTCAAGTTTAGCTATTTCTGATTTTAATTGATTGATATTTCCAGTGAGCTCGCCATTTTCTATCTTCCAAATCTCCTTTTTTAATTTAAGTATTTTTGTCGCAAAGGGTTGGTTCTCCCTCACCTGCCTATCCGTGCCCTTAAAGGTTCTTTGGTGTTCTATCTTTGCGAAGTACTTTATATCATCAACAGTAATCGGTTTCCCATTCATATCACGATTGAAGGAACCGGCATAATCTTTCATTATGGCCCGGGTATATCGTTTCAAGTCCTCACTCCTATTCTGCAATTTCCTCAACTCATACTTACTTGGATTTACGGTAATCGAATAAAATTTGGGTTCCACTTTTTTGAGTTTTGCGGTATTGGCATCAATTTCTTTGATGACATTTTCTGCACTGATTTCATCGGAATACTGATTGAAAAAATGTTCCATTCCTGCCTGTCCAGCAGGCAGGTCACCCTGTTCAAAACCTTGGTTTTCCTTCTCCAGATACTCCACAAATTCCGCAGCACTTTGTGCATAGGTCTTACTCAATTTCTGGGCTGTTATCGTGATATACATTTATAATGGTTTTATAGTTCGTTATTGGTATGTTTCTTCTCTTGGAATCGTATTTCATTCTTTTTAAATGGAATCTCCTTTTCCAAAATGAGTGGCTTCTTGGTAGGTTCCAATTCTTCAAAAAGCGATTGCATCATTGCGACCGTAGGCTTGGTTTGGTTCTTTTCTATGTCCTTCATAATCGCAATAACTCCATTGATTCTTTTCTTTATCAGTGCTTCCAATGTCTGCATTTTTGGACCTATGGATTCATTTGGCGAAATACCGTTATCCTCAAAAAAATCGAGCATCAGAAGCAAGGCCATTGACTGGGATCTGGACATTTTCTTGCAGAACCGCCTAAACTTCACGGCCACGGTAGTCTTGATTTTCAAGGTCTCAAACCGTTCTTTTTCATATCCTTTATCCATTCTTTTTAGTAAAAAAATTTCCTGTTTTATTGCGCCGACGTGTGTATTTAGTAAAAAATCAATTCTGAAATCCAAATATTCGAAATGGAATTTATTTCAACGACTTGATTTTTAATTGTTTGCAAAACAACAAAAACCGAAACATCGCGCCAGCGTGTTACCCTCTTGCTATTCCTTTTCGTCCAGCTCGCTGGACCAAAAAAAATACCATTACACCTGAATGTAATGGCTTATTAGCTGACGGAAATGAGATTTGAATTTTTTAAGATTTTAAAAATGAAACTTTGTAAGTATTACCAAAAAAGAAATAGAATTATTGAGAAAAATGGAATCCGCTTAAAAACAAAGACCTCTGAAAATTCAAAGGTCCTTGGGTTTTGGTTTTTAAGACTTAAATGACAAATACAAAATCATAGCTGTAAAGATTCCGCTGTGCTTCCTCTTCCAGCATCGTATCAAAATCAATATGATTTTCATCGGCGTACCTTCGGATATCATCCCCAAACCGTTCCTCTATTTCCTTTTTGGAGTTTTCAAGAAGTTGGTTTTGGGTCTCTTCGTTCAAGTTTGAATAATTAAGATAAATCATAGCTTACATTTTAAAATCTTAATATTCACTTGGCAACAAGAGGGTATTGTCGATAAAATAAAGCCGGAGTTCATCCAATGGAAAATCCGTTGCCCTATATTTATGGGTTTCCAAAACGGTTCCATTTCCATCGCCATAAGTGATGGTTGCCTCGCAGCCCAATTTTTGCTGTTCCTCTTCCGATAACCTCTTAAAGTCAATGGTTATGAAATAGCTTTTTTGCATTAGGCTCTTCGCTATTATCGAGGTGTCCGTTACCAACCAAAAACATTCAGCTGCTTCCACCAGATACTTAATTCCATTGGTAAATCGGGTGCGTGTCAGTGGGATTTGATAGAACATATCCGTTCCAGAAAAATGTTGCAATCCCTGTTTTATTTCGTTAACTTGTGTTTTCATTATACATTTATTTAAAAGTGTTTAATAATCAAATAAGAGGGCGCTACTTTCGAAGGGAACGCCCTCTTAAATTTTACCGCTGTTATTCAGCGTTTGTGTTGTCCTTGGTTCCGAGCAACAGGATTTCATCGGCTACCACTTCGGTAACATATCGTTTCTCCCCTGTTTCGGTCTCATAGAATCGGGAGGTCAATTTGCCCTCAATGGCAACTTCCTTTCCCTTGCCCACGTATTTCTCTACGATTTCGGCAATCTTGCCCCAGGCAACAATATTGTGCCATTGGGTGTTCTGCACTTTTTCACCCTCTGAATTTTTATAAAACTCATTGGTTGCAAGTGAAAAGTTTGCGACTTTCTTGCCGCTCTCAAGGGTCTTGGTCTCGGGAGCATTGCCCACGTTCCCGATCAGCTGTACTTTGTTTTTTAGTGTACTCATGATTAAAAAATTTAAGGATTAATTAAAATACCATCTGAGCCTTTCAGATAGTTTGCGTTTGTATTTTTTTGGAGTGATTTACTTATTATATCCAGAGCGTTTTCCTTTTTTTGTTTTTTTAACTTTGTTTCCGCTTCCCTTTTATTGATTTCGTAAGATTCCATAATTTCCGTTTTAGATTTACTTCCCATAGAGCCGTCGCTGTTACCTTTTTTTGTTGCTGATACATTTTCAATATTTGGAATTAATAAGGACTTATAAAAGGGAGGCACGACCGGTTATGCAGTCCGTTTAACTTCCAAATGTTGGTATTTTGCCATCAAAAAAAGGTAGGGACAGTGGCGGATCGGGAGGTTTCTAAAGGACATATGTGAAATACTGAATCAAGGGAAGTGGGAACAAACGCAAAAATGTGAATTCCGAACGGGCGGACTCCGTTCACAATTTATGGTTGGAATGAAGTGCTCTTCCCAGCAGCGCGGGAAGGGCAAGCGTGATGGAGAGTTGAAATTGGGGACGGTGTCCAAGACCTATTTAGTGAAGCTCTTTTCCCGCAATGGAGCTTTTCCTGCCCATCCGGCAGGCGGGCGCGGAATGTAGGGGAAAGTGCTGAACGGATTATGAAAATGGTTTTATTTTTACGCAGTATTTATAACCTATAAAATTTAATAATGATGACTACATGGATTTTGACTGCTTCCCTACTTTTTTTGGGGAATGAGCGGCCAAAAGAAATTGGATTGAGTGTATTATATCTATAAATAGGAGAATTTTATCACAAAAGGATATTTATAATTTATCCTATCACGCTGCTGAGCTTAAACATCGGTAGATACATCGCAATCAAAATGATTCCCACTATAAATCCCACCAAAAGGGTAAGCAGAAAGTTGAGGACATTGGAGATGATTTGCCCCTGGTATTTAATTTCCATGCTGTACTGATCATAGAGCTTTTGGAAAATATATTCGGTTTGGTTTGTCTCCTCTGCAACTTTTAAAAGCGCAATTAGTTTTTTGTCATAGAAAGGATGCTCGGCGAAACTCTCATAAAGCTTTTTCCCTTGGATAATATCCTTTTCTACGGATACCAATGTGTGTTCCAATGGATAAAACCTGATCATATCCCGTACCAATGCAATCCCACTTACCACAGGAATACGGGCATTGGTAAGTAAGGCCATGGCTTGGGTAAACTGTATCAGATAGATTTTTTTGATGTAAGTGCCCAGTATAGGTATCCTAATTTGAAAACTGCCAATAAAACGATAGTACCAGTCCTTTTTGGAAACGGTTTTAAATAGTATTACAATTAAAATTAGTGAGATTAGGACAATCCAGCCGTTGTTTACCACAAGCCCAGAAAGTTTTACAATTATCTCGGTAAGCCAAGGCAATTCTACCCGGTTCTGTTTAAAGATATCCACAAACATTGGCACCACGAATCGCAACATAAAGAATACAACCCCACAAGCGGTGATCAAAACTATCAACGGATAGGAAAGGGACGATATTAGCTGCCTTTTTAGTTCGGTTTTTCTATTAAAGAATTCCCGAAGGTCGTTGGTTATTTTGTTCAATTGACCAGTTTGCTCCCCAATTTTGACTGCATGGTATTCATAGGGAGTGAAATTTTTGTTCTTTTGCAAAGCCTCGGACAACGAACTACCCGCAACTATTTGGTCAGAAATATCATCGATTAACTTTTTGTCCTTTAGCTTCTTTTGCATTTCGGAAATCAAGTCCAGGGCACGTTTTAGGTTTATTCCTGAATTGAGAAGGACGCTGAGTTCGGAATAGAATTGTTCCTTAGCCTTATTTGAGAAGGAATTACCAAAAAGTGATATCTCCTTGTTCAAAAAACTTGTTTTTGGCTTCGGATTATCAACCTTTTGGGTCAAAGCTCTATTTTCAAAGTTAATTCCCATTTTCCTTTATTTGGCCGTATGCGTCCTTGAGCTGAAAGAGAAATATAAATTCCAAATCCTTCTCTCCCAATCTGATTTTTATAGCATCTGTATTTCCGGATTCTACTTTTTCCCCGTGATTATATAGTTCTAGATCGCTATATGTATTAAATACTGTATCCGTTTCTCGTAGCACAAAATTTTCTTCCCAAAGATACCTAACAGAATCCAATGGGTTTTTGAACGTCAATTCCCTATCCGATTGATTGTATTCAATTGTATGGAATCTATTTAAATCGAGGTTCAATTGGTCGGTGAACAGACCAAGATAAGTGCTTTTGCTGTAATTTTTTTCTATGTCCCGCATATTTTTAGTAAACAAAGTAATTATTGCAAAGGCCAGCCCTGCAATGATTGCCGTGATTGCCAGAACAAGGAGCATTTCGGTAAGTGTAAAAGCAGGTGTTTTTTTCTTTATACTCATTTTGAAAATTCAATCCGTTGTTCAATTCCGTTCTTTTTGTTTAGGACTTCCATTACATATGTATCCTCCCGAGACTCGATACCAATATCCCAAAGAGTAGTTTCTTCATAAAAGGGAATTTTTATTTTTCTATAATTTAAAAAATAGGTAAGTTCATTGATCCTATTTCGTAGAAGTGTATCATCTGAATTTATAGTTCCCCGAAAAATATTGTTGACGCTAAGACTGGCTATCAAAAAAACGATTATAATAATTACGGATGCGACCATTGTTTCCACGAGCGTAGCTGCCCTTACCTTTTTTAATAAAGCCATTTTATAATTGTTTTATCAGATTCTTTGAACGGGAGCCCTCCAAATGCCGGGTCAATATCCCGTCCCAACACCCTTCCGTTAAAGATGTGGTTCATAAAGACCGAACCAAATTCCCTGGACAAAAAAAGATTCGTATAAATAGCCCCCGTAACCGTCCCCATAAGTTCAATATTGCCTTGGCAATATACATATCCATTGACTGTTCCGAAGGGCGCAATAGCAATATGGGTATATAAATTCATTGCATTATCTATTTTTTCTACCCTTTCGTCCAAATAGATCACCGTTCCATGGATACCGGAGTTGTCAGGAATAAATATAGGCTCTTCGCCTTTAGGCACAGCTATGCTTTCATCTATTTTGGTGTTTATTATAATCAATGAGGAAGGATAACCCAAGTGTACGTTTTCGGCAAGGACGATTCTTTCTTCGGCAATAAATGAGGCACTTCCAACAAAACCTTCCTCAATAGAAATTTTAGGGGCGATGACAATCACATCAGTCAGTTTTGCAGAACTGGTTATCACAACTTCAGCTTCACTTTTGATAATGATATTGCCTACATAGGTTTCAGAAAGGATAATTTTATTTTCATCGTACACAAAAAATGTTTTTTCAAAAAATGATTTTTTGTTTATGGATTCCTGCTGCATCACCTCATTGGAGTTAAAAGGCACATATTTCAACAATCCTTTCATATCATTCCTCCATGTGGGGTCAAGTTCTGGCAGGGTTTGTTTTGCCAAATTGATGTTTCCATTTATCAATTCCATTCCATTAAAATAGTTCCCAGCTATAATGCCAGATTGAATTCCCTGCTCGGAAACAAAAGCATCCCCTTCAATTACAGTATTGCCAACCAGCATTAAAGGCAGTATACCTTCGGTTAGATATATTCCCAGGGGAGGATTGGAATAATCGCTTCCTACAAGTGCCATTTTGGAAAAACTTTTTGTCTTTGCTGAAGCTGTACTGCTAATCTTTAAAAATCCGCCCCAACTGGTCTTTTTGATCATTTTGGTATATATGTCATTTTCTATTGAAATGGAATCGATCAGAGCATGCTCTTTTCTGAGGGAATAGTGTATTCCCGCATTTGCACTGTCAATTACGTTGTCTAGAATTTTTGATTGGGTATTGAAAAATAAATGGGTCTGGGACAGGGTCAAAAAAGAGCCCAGGAGTATAGCAATAATGGTAGCGACCAATATGGCAAACTGCATCGCGGAGGCCCTTATTTTCTTTGGCCCTTTCACATTATCGGGAATTCCTGGGTCTCTTTACCAAAACGGATGAAAATATTCTCTTCCGAGCCCTTGATGATTTTCAATTTTTGAAGGGTATCTCCCTGCTTTAAGAGAAATTGTTGGCCATTGATGTTGACTATATAGACGCTCGTCGGGGAATTCTTATCGGCGACAATCCCAAAATAACCTATACTGGGCCAGGGCGTTTCATTTTTGGGTGCGCGTGGGGTATTTGCAGTGGACGAAAGTGTCCCCTCCTTTGCATATACCGTTCCCAAAAAGGGGTCGCTCCCGATGGGCTTCAATGAAAAGGTATCTTTTTGGACGCCCGTTGGAGCCTTGAAGTGGGCAGTTGCTGTATTGACCGTTGGTGTATCCACTGTGCTAAAAGCGTCCACGATCTTATAGATCAACAGCCCCCAGATCACGATGACCACCGGCAGGAGTATCCGTATGTTCCTGTTCCCTTTCACACGTTAATTTTCAATACTAAAATCGCGTACCCCGCTTTCCCCGCTCTTGTTGCCTGCTTCGTCAAAGGCCTCCATATACCAGAAATAGGTTTCGTTGGTTTCCAAGTTGGTCTCAAATGGGGTCGTTACCTCGTCCTTCAGTACCAGATCGGTTAGGTCGGGGTCTCGATATACATAGATGCTGTCCGATTCCACGCTGCCTGCCACCAAGGTTCGTGTCCATTCAAAGGAAACGGAGGGATCGGTTAGTATTTCCCCGTCTTCCGGTGTGGTAAGGTTCGGAGTATTGGGAGCGGTCACATCCACGAGTATGTTCCTTGCGGAATACAATGTGAATTCCATATCCTTTTCGGCACGTACCTGCCATTGTAGGCTGCCCTCGGGAAAGGTAATTTCCAAGCTGGTTGTCGTGGTGGCTTCGCTCCGAATTGGCTGCCCGTTGCCGTCCAGTACCTGAACCCTATATTGGGTAGCTCCAGGCACTTCTTCCCAAGTAAGGGTCTGGGTTTCCTCATTGGTAATAGTCCCATTGGGAGGGGAAAGCAGGATTACGGTATAGCCTGAGAAATCGGTAATGGGAACGACCCTAAACTTTGATGAGGCGTATGAAGTGGCATAACCACTATTCTGGGCACGTACCCGCCATTCGTAATCGTTCTGGACAAGTTCCATTTGATAGAAGGTGGAATCCGTTACCGTGTTTAGCAATAGTTGGTTGGCGTTCGCAAAGCTAGGGGTGGCGATCTGTATCTCGTATCCCGTCGCACCGTCCACGGCTTCCCAATTGAAGCGGATGGAGTTAGCCGCAATCTCGGTATTGTTGGCAGGAGCAATTAGGGTGACCCTTTCTTCACTGATGTCCGGCTCGAAGAGTACTTCTTCACAAGAGAAAAGTATCAAAATAATGGCAAGAGCAGATATGTACTTTAAGATTTCCATTTAAAACTTGAACTCGTTCTTCTTTTTCGCCTTTTTTGCCGTTCTATAGGTCTCCCCCTGGCATTCGGTTCCCTCTGGCACCAGATCGAATATCTCGGGTTCTCTACGTTTGTTGAGCGCCCAACAGAATGAGGAGGTTTTGAACTTAACAATCCTGCCCTGGGTAAATTCTATTTGGTCGATAACCTTATTATCCTTTAACAGGCTCAATGAAAGGGTCTTTGCCTTGGTCTGGGCAAGGTATATCTCATCGGACGACCTGATCTGTTGCAATATCGCGTCCGGAAAATGGACGGTAACCTGGGAGACCAACCTGTATTTTTCGTTCTTGCGTAGGTATCTCATTAGCTCTTTGTCGGTATTTATCTGTTCCAACAGGCCTAACTTATCCAGTACTTCAAAGGTAATGAGGATACTGTCTTTTTGCGGGGGGCTCAGTGAATCTTTTTTTATGAAAATCTCCCGTTTTTGGAGGGTTGTCTCCTCCCATTGGAGACGGATGGGTTCTTTTAAATTTGTAATGGTCTTGGGTTGGTAATCATTGCCCAAAAGGTAGGTGGTATAGATGCCCAACGTGCACAGTTCGGGTAATGAAGCATCCAAAGATTGTTTATATTGAAATGACTTACATGAAGCAATAATTGAAAATAAAAATATATAAATTAATTTCAAGGCTATATTCTTTAAGTTTTTAAATATAGGATTTATGGTAGTTTTTACCAAAGATATTTGAAATTCTCTTTAAGCATTAATATGTTTGAAAATAATATAGTTATAACTATCTCCCATTGTATTTTTACATTACTCATTGAATATAAACAATAGAATGATAATTTATTCAATGGACGTCGGCCTATGAATCAAAATTAGAATGTAAATACAAATTTGAAGAAAACAAAAAAATCAATTTTATGAGACTATAGTCAGGTTTAAAAATCAGATAGAATAACTCAGATTCTCTAATTATGAGTAGTTCTATTTAAGGGAGGAGCTCAGTGTCCTTCACATGGTCTATTCCAAATATTCAATTTATTCTTTGCCTTCGTAATAATAAAAATAAATACTTTGAAAAACATCCCGTAGAATTAACTGATTCTTATTTAAATTAGAATTAGTTAAATCATTCGGTGTACTGAAATAGGAAAAATATCTTAATTTTTGACCCGCATATTTAATGTACATAAATGTAAAGTCTAGATGATTAAATGTTTCAAAATGACAGGATTGAACATAATCCTTATATATAAAAGATTTCGTCAATGAATCCAGTTTACTTTTATCACTTTTATTGAGAGACGATTTTAAGTTTCTGTTAACACTAGAGCTTGAAATATCTATTATTAAATAATCAGCCTTACTATTTATTTGACAATAAATGCCGTTTTCAATTTCATTTTCAAAGATATCAATCCCTTCTTGGTTTAAGGTGTTGTTATTTTTTATATCATTAATTAAAGAATCCATTTCCTGTTCTTTTAGTTCATAAATATAACATTCAGAATCAAAATTTATATTTTTTTGTTCAAAATTAATTTTACAACAACAGAGTGTTAAACACAAAATTATTAAACTTAACCTCATCATATTAAAAAAATCTTGGGCTTAAGACCCTTTCCTGTTGAACATTAATCTGTGTAGGATATAACTGATACTTTAAAAAACCTGAATCCATAAACCTCAATAAACTCATTTGGTAAAATTCTCGTGGTTCAATTCCCTTAATTCCGTTTGATATAAATTCTCCAATCATCATATTTTCCATAAAAGATGCCTTTCCTTCTCTTGCTACTTTCAGAGAATTATAGTGATCAACTTCATTTTTTGTTGCACTCATAATCTCTGGCAGAGCCACAGTAATATCTTCTGGCTCAATACCCATAAGATGTAACCATGCATGAGCTCCCTCATGGGCAATTATTGCCATTGTATTAACTACTTGGTTAGTGGCATGATTAAGAAAGTTTTTTTCATTTACTCCAATAATTATTTCTCCCATGGCATGATCCGTACCTCCACCACCATAATCATTCGCAGCATAAATAGTATATATTTTTTTATTATCATCAATATTTTTATAAACACCTTTAGCCAGATCAGAGTTTTTAATTGTCTCTTTATATCGTTGTTTTAATACTCGCTTTGCTTTTCTAAATTCACTTCTAGAAGAAAATTGCCCTTTCATTCTATCATTTTGCTTAACATCTCTCCAACTCGCCCATTTAATTATACCTCCATCTGGATCAATAATACTTACAGGATTGTTCCCCATACCCAAATATGGGCTGTGGAACTCGCCCGCCGGGTCAGTTGTGAGCCACCGTCCGATGCGTGCGTCCCAAAGCCTGAGCTCGAAGGCCTCCATGCCGGTCTCTTTATCCCTCTCCTGTCCCTGGAACCTG
>TARA_R110000851_G_scaffold210486_3_pt1 | contig 58666 bp, 53 predicted proteins | sample TARA_R110000851 | Tara Oceans TARA_R110000851 (sample SAMEA4397627) | marine metagenome | biome: Polar Biome; feature: [DCM] deep chlorophyll maximum layer (ENVO:01000326); material: water (ENVO:00002006), including particulate matter (ENVO:01000060) such as... | depth 17 m
GAAGCTTAACTGCTGATGTTTACCCGCGAGGTCATTTCAACTGAGAATAGAGATGGGATAAATCGATAAAAACGGCTTTATGTTAAGTCTGCAATATCGGGCTGCCATTAATGTTGCTAACAAGGTGTATTGACGGGTTAATAGTGAGCCGAGTGTAAGTCGTTACAACGTAGATAGCAGAATAAAGAGCTGTCTGATATCCGTTTATTGGCTAAGACAGAGCGATTTAAAGCAATAACCCCTCAAGTTTGGCTTGAGGGGTTATTAATCGCGACCGTGTTATCGTCATTCATTAACACGATAACTTATATATAACTGCTGCAATTATGCAGTTCGCGACTTTGCGCTTTTATTACGATAAATCTTAATTAAGTGAAAAATGTTAATACATGCTACAAAGGCATTCATGCCCGCAACTGGCCAAGCTTCGATTGCATATCCATAGGCGACGAAAAAAGAACAGCCGACAAAATTTAACCATCTGAGTAAAACGATGTCTTTCATCATTAGTGAAATCGCCACCATAACGGATGCAGCATAACCTAAGATTTCAATAATATTGATATTTTCCATAAGAACCTCTATTTCAGGCCCTCTGCCTTCCGTAAGCGTAACGAGGATTCCGTGCCCCTAAAGCTAGCATTATTTTGTAAACTTACATTAATTAATTTATCAATATGCTAACAAACTGACGGGCATAAATGTAATTAAAAAACGTATTATGATGACTTATATCAACATATATCGGCTAATCCGTTCAATTTGAAAGAAAATTACTTCCAAATCTGATCCCCGTTCTCTATTTAGGTCAATGTGTCATTTACGAATAAGTCACACCATAAGTTGATTTATAACAATCCAGTGATTAATAAGACTTTTATTTTCATAAAAAGCTCATATAATTCATTTAACTTTGCTTTACCCAGCAATTTACCTTTGCTGCCTTACAGGAGTGAAATATGGAATACAACACCTCAGAACTCTGCGACACGTATATAGATGTAGTCGATGTCGTCGAACCAATGTTCAGTAACTATGGTGGTTGCAGCTCCTTCGGTGGCTCAATCAGTACGATTAAGTGTTTTGAAGACAATGGCCTTATTGCTGATGCTCTACAAGATGACGGTGAAGGTAAAGTATTATTAGTTGATGGTGGTGGCTCATTACGGCGCGCGCTCCTTGACGCTAGAATTGCTGAAATAGCGGTTGCCAATAACTGGGAAGGTATTCTCATTTACGGTTCAGTGCGTGATGTTGACGCCCTTGAAGAACTTGATATAGGTATTCAAGCGCTTGCTTCGATCCCTGTCGGTGCTGAAAGTAACGGTGTGGGTGAAATCGAAATTCCAGTTAATTTTGGTGGAGTGACCTTCTTACCTGGTGACCATATTTACGCTGATAATACCGGTGTTATTCTATCTCCAGAACCATTAGATATTGAATAACAACGTCATAGCCAACTTCGCTTTGTAAAAGCTGGCAGACTATTTCTTTAAAAACCAGCTATGCTGGTTTTTTTATGGCTGTAATTTGGAGAACAATCATGTTTAGCGCATTTACTCAACAGCACTGCGATACATTATTAAACTTACGCCCTAATGAAACAAAAATAGGCCAACAGGTTTATCTGGCATCCGCAGAACTGTCATTAGGGCAAAATGCGCTCGATGCTAAGTCTTCTGGCGCACAGTTTGCCATTATTGCCATTGCAGAAGATGTAGGACCACGGGCCAATCTAGGCCGAGGTGGAGCAGATGATGCCTTTGTCACCAGCATGAAGCAGTTGCTTAATTTACAATCCAATCGATTTCTTAATGGCAACGAATGTGCCATTTTGGGCCAAATCAGTCTCGACACGCCATTGCCTGCAACAGCGACTATCGAACAATTACGTCAAGCAACAGCGCAATTAGATAGCATCGTCATCGCTGCGATCAGTCAAATCATGCAAGCAGGGTTAGAACCCATCGTCATTGGCGGCGGGCATAATAACGCTTACGGTTTATTAATGGCCACAAAAGCCACCACAGGGTTACCTGTCGCAGCGGTCAATCTGGATCCGCACAGTGACTTTAGACCACGAGAAGGTCGCCACAGCGGTAATGGATTTAGTTATGCAGCCGCCAATGGCGCCCTCGATCATTATCATATTCTCGGATTACATGAATTAAAAAACAGCGAAGTCACCCTTGAACAACTAAGTCTTTTTGGCGCCACATGGCACAGCTTTCAACAAATTTGGGTTCGTTGTGAACTGCCGCTCGACACGGTATTAAAGCAAATAGCGATATCGTTAAATCAAACACAACTGCCAGTGGCACTAGAACTCGATGTCGATGTCATCACCAATATGCCCAGCAGCGCGGCCACATTTGCCGGTATTCCACTACTCGATGCATGCCATTATGTGCATTATATTGCTAAGCATTGTCCATGCCATTACGCTCATTTTGCAGAAACCGCCCCAGCATGCCATCACGCGGGGGTAGAAGCGGGTTATCGCGATGCAGGTCAAGCTCTTAGTGAGCTAATTTATGCTTATATTCAGGGAAGATTAACTTGTTTGAATTAGGATCTGTAGACGCTATTCATTAAATGCTAATTATATGCTCTAATGCAGGGCAATTTTTTAGCCTTAACTGCTGATGTATACTGGGGCTAATCGACACGAAGATCATTGCTGCGTTCAAGTTGATGTGAAATGTACATCGGGTGTAAAGTGAGACCGCTAATTGATAGTTGTCACACTATCACACTAGAGCATTTCAGCAATCATTAGCAATGGCATACACTTACTATTAATTATCGCTCATTATAGGAATATACCGATGTCTGAAGGCGAACCAAAAAATACTCATTTTGGATATAAAACTGTCGAAGCCGATAAAAAAGCAGAGTTAGTCGCTGACGTGTTTCATTCCGTCGCGGCAAAATACGACATTATGAATGACGTGATGTCTTTTGGTATTCACCGCTTTTGGAAACGTCACACCATTGAAGTCGCTGCTGCTCGACCAGGTATGAAAGTACTTGATTTAGCCGGTGGAACGGGTGACCTTACCGCTAAGTTTTCCCATTTAGTAGGCGATCGAGGTCAAGTCGTTCTTGCCGATATTAATGATTCTATGCTCAAAGTCGGTCGAACCAAATTACGTGACAAAGGCATCGTCAACAACGTCAGTTATGTGCAAGCAAATGCTGAAGCATTACCGTTTCCAGATAACCATTTTGATATTATTACTATCGCTTTTGGTTTACGTAATGTAACCGATAAAGATGCGGCATTACGCTCAATGCAACGGGTATTAAAGCCTGGTGGAAAACTATTAGTGCTTGAATTCTCTACGCCTAAACATGAATTAATGCGTAAAGTTTATGACATGTATAGCTTTAAGGTATTGCCAAAAATGGGCGCTCTAATCACTAAAGATGCCGACAGCTATGAATACCTTGCCGAATCCATCCGTATGCACCCTGATCAAGAAACACTTAAACAAATGATGATAGATGCTGGGTTTGAACAAGTTGACTACACCAATATGACAGACGGTGTTGTCGCATTACATAGAGGTTATAAGTTTTAATGATGCCTAATCACTTTGCTTTGTTAACTTGTGCAGCCATTGAAACCGCTTTTAACCAGCTGCCAGCACAGGCTAAAAATGACTATGCTCGCCAGAAATCATTGCACGGCAAAGTTTTTTGTATCCAGTTGAGCCAGCTAGATTGGCCGCTTTATTTAGTATTTGCTAAGCAAATTCAAGTCCTCAACCATTATGAAGGTGACGTAGCCGTGACGGTGCGGGCTGATGTATCCACCTTATATCAGCTCACTGAAGGCGCTAACTTAACTGAGCTCATCAAACAAGATAAACTCAGTTTGGAAGGTGATATTCAATTACTTCAATCGTTAAGCCACTATTTACAGAACATTCATATTGATTTTGCCGAACCATTATCACGCTACATAGGTGATGCTCCGACCCATAGAATTGTCACTAGCGCCAAACAATTTAGCCATGATATAAAGCAGGTTATACAAAAAACACGGTCGCACATCAGCCAGTTAACAACCGAAGAATATCGTCTGGCACCGCATAAAATTGAATGGCTGCATTTTCGTGATAATCTGGATGAACTGGTAAGCCAAACCGAACGTATCGAAGCAAAGATAGCCAAATTAAGAGATCAAATCATTCAATGACAACTGCAAGTATCAGGCGTGGTTACCATGTCATTAAGACCATTCTGCATTTTGGCTTAGATGATTTAATTCCTCGACACAAAAAGCCATGGTATTTCTCAATTCTGCGCAACGGTTTATTTTGGATCCGTAATAAACATAAAAATAAATCACCTGCCGAACGCTTAAAGCTGGCGATGCAAGATTTAGGTCCGGTATACATCAAACTAGGGCAAATGCTGTCGACTCGCCGTGATTTGCTTGACGACGAATGGGCTTACCAATTGGCCATGTTGCAAGACCGAGTGCCACCATTTGATTCAGCGTTAGCACGTCAAGCCATCGAAGCGGAGCTTGGAGCACCAATCAGCACTTATTTTGATGATTTTGACGACACACCATTGGCGTCAGCCTCTATTTCACAAGTCCATACCGCGACGTTAAAATCCAACGGCAAAGACGTAGTGCTTAAAGTCTTACGTCCAAATGTTGAGCAGCAAATTCTAGCTGACTTACAGTTAATGATCCAAACAGCTAACATACTGGAGACATTACTAGGTGATGGTAATCGCTTACGTCCTGCTGAAGTGATTGAAGATTACCGCACCACCATTTTAGGCGAGCTTAATCTTAAACTCGAAGCTCTTAACGCCATAAAACTGCGCAATAATTTCATTGATTCAAACTCCTTATACGTGCCTTTTGTTTACGAAGAACATAGCTACAAACGATTAATGGTCATGGAACGTATTTACGGTATTCCTGTCTCTGACACAGAAGCGCTACGCGCCCAAGGCACCAACTTTAAACTGCTAGCCGAGCGCGGTGTTGAATTGTTTTTCACTCAAGTGTTTCGGGATAATTTTTTCCATGCCGATATGCACCCTGGTAATATATTTATCAGCCGCGAACATCCTGACGACCCATTTTATATTGGTCTAGATTGCGGCATTATGGGCACCTTAACCGAGGTTGATAAACGCTACCTTGCGGAAAACTTTTTAGCCTTTTTTAATCGCGATTATCACCGTATTGCCCAGTTGTATATTGAATCCGGATGGGTCTCTGAACACACAGACATCATCGCCTTCGAACAAGCTGTTAAAGTGGTATGCGAACCTATGTTCAACAAGCCACTAGATGAAATATCATTTGGCCATGTATTGCTGGAACTTTTTAAAACCGCGCGCCACTTTGACATTGTAGTGCAACCACAACTGGTGTTGCTGGAAAAAACCTTACTTTATATTGAAGGCTTAGGCCGTCAGTTATATCCACAATTAGATTTATGGCAAACCGCAAAACCGTTCCTCGAAAACTGGATGTCTGAACAGGTTGGTCCTAAAGCTCTGTTCAACAAAGTAAAATCAAATGCACCGTTTTGGGCGGACAAACTCCCCGAGTTTCCTGAATTGATTTACGACAACTTAAAGTTAGGTCGTAAATTACTCGGAACTCAGCAACAAATGCTAGATAAATACCTGAAATACCAGCATAAATCACACAAAAGCAACTACCTGTTAATCACGTCCGCAGTTTTGTTGATCTGCGGCACAATATTATTTACTCAGAACGCTACACTGTGGCTAGCATACACCTGCATTGCTTCTGGCTGCCTATTTTGGGCGATAGGATGGCGATCTATGCCAAAGAATCGTAAATTTTAGCTAGCACTATATAATTAGAGGTTCATAATACTTAAAGAATTGGGTGGTATTGTGAACCTTGAAATAACTTTTATACAAAAACTATTTTTTATTTAAAGAGGATAATCTTCATGGGCGGCATCAGTATTTGGCAGCTTCTAATTGTAGCGTTAATTGTCATTTTATTATTTGGTACTAAGAAATTGCGTTCTTTGGGCGGTGATTTAGGTGGAGCAGTAAAAGGCTTTAAAAACGCCATGACTCCAGAAGATGAAAATAAATCATTAGACGATGATAAGAAATCATTAGAAGATGAAAATAAATCATTAGAAGGCAATGATCAGACTGCAGCGACTTCGCAACAGGCTGCAGAAAAGCAACCTGAATCTAAAGATAAACAGGCGTAATTTATTATGTTTGACGGTATCGGCTTTATGGAGCTGCTGCTGATCGGTATTTTGGGGCTAGTAGTACTTGGCCCCGAAAGACTTCCGGTTGCAGTACGTTCAATAACAGGTTGGATCCGCGCGCTTAAGCGCATGGCTAACTCTGTCAAAGATGAACTTGAACAAGAGCTTAAAATTGATCAGTTACATGCTGATTTAAAAAAAGCTGAAAGCAAAGGTTTAGCCAATTTGTCTCCCGAGTTACAAGAGTCAATTGATCAGTTGAAGAAAGCCGCTGAGTCTGTGAATCGACCGTACAAAGTTGAAGACACATCCCCTGTGGCGCCAAAATCATCACCTGACAAGTCTCCTTCTGTCGCAGAAGCTAAGTCATCCGAAATGACCAGCGAAAGCAGTTCAACTCCTAAATCTAACGGGTAATTCATGTCGCAACAGAAACCGCTTATTAGCCATTTGCTTGAATTACGCAACAAATTGCTCAAAGCCATTGGCAGTGTGTTAATCGTCTTTATTACTATGGTTTATTGGGCTAATGATATTTATCACTATATCGCCCTACCATTGATGCGATCTCTACCTGAAACGGGCAGTATGATTGCAACTGATGTTGCAGCTCCCTTTTTTGCACCGTTCAAGCTAACACTCGTGTTGGCATTCTTCATTGCAATTCCCTATGTACTTTACCAAGTGTGGTCTTTTGTTGCACCTGGGTTATACAAACATGAAAAACGTTTGGTTTTTCCCTTATTAGCCAGCAGTACCCTGCTGTTTTATCTTGGAATTGCCTTCGCATACTATATTGTTTTCCCTGTTGTTTTTGGTTTTTTTACCAGCGTAGTCCCTGACGGTGTTGAAGTCGCTACTGATATCAGCAGTTATTTAAGTTTTATTCTAAAACTGTTTTTTGCTTTTGGTTTAGCCTTTGAAATCCCCGTAGCCGTGGTTTTACTCTGCTGGGCTGGTGTCACCACACCAGATGAGTTACGCCAGAAACGTCCGTATATTGTTGTAGGAGCTTTTGTTGTTGGCATGATACTGACGCCACCCGATATCATCTCGCAAACTATGCTAGCAATACCAATGTTGTTATTGTTTGAAGGTGGCCTAATAGCCGCACGTTTTTACAGCAAAAAAGAAGACGAGCAAGAAGACGAGCAAGAAAATGAAAAAGCTGATGATTAAGCGATAAAGGAAGCCTCTACGGGCTAAGAAGCAAAATAATAAGGAAGAATAAATGCGTTTAAGTTTAATTGTTGCTGGGATCATATTGATGTCGGCTAATGCATATGCCAATACTAATCTTGGTCAGCAATTGTCTAACTGTGCCGCTAAAACGGACAAGCTCGAGCGGCTAATTTGTTATGACGAGTTAGCCGCTAATGCTAAACCTAGCGCTCATATAATGACGACGACAAATACAACTAAGGTTGCTCCATCAGAGGTACCAAAACCGCCAGCTACACCTAATGTTGTAACACCATTAGTTGCAAGCCCTCAAGTACTCAGTGTTGATGATTTTGGCTTAAAAACGAAAGTGGTAGAAGATGAAGTCGATAAAGTTTATTTTGAAGTATCTGCAGTTAAAAAAGCGCCATATGGCGAATTAATCATCACCTTTACTAATGGTCAAGTTTGGAAACAAAGTAGTCCTGAGCGTTATAAAGTCGATAAAGGTCAACGCATCTTTATTGAAACCGGTGCCTTGAATTCATTTCTACTAGGCACTGATGATCGTAATGCAACGACCCGAGTTAGACGATTAAAGTAACTACAGTACTTTGATCTCATGACTCAATACATCGATATTGCAGTTAATCTGCTTAGTGACAGACTTAAGCACGACATTGACACTATTATCAATGACGCGGCGAAACACCATGTTTCGCCGTTAATTGTTATCGGCAGCGATCTCGATGAAAGCGCCGAAGCAATCACCACCTGCCAACAATATCCACAACAGCTCTACTGCACCACAGGTATTCATCCACACCATGCATCGTCTTGGAACGAACACAGCAAAACGCGTTTAACACAACTCGCGCGGCAAGACACTGTGGTTGCTATTGGTGAATGTGGGCTTGATTATAATCGCGATTTTTCACCGCGTCCGGCCCAAAGAAAAGTATTTGCAGCGCAATTAGAGCTGGCTTGTGAACTCAATATGCCAGTGCTGATGCATTGTCGTGAAGCACATGCGGACTTCATTGCCATTGTAAATGAGTACCGAGCTCTACTCCCTAATGCCTTATTACACTGTTTTACTGGCAGTAAAGATGAGTTAATCGAATGCTTAGCGGCTGATTTACATATTGGTATTACAGGGTGGGTTTGCGATGAGCGCCGAGGACAAGAACTAGCAAGACTAGTACCATTGATCCCCGACCACCGTATAATGGTAGAGACAGATAGTCCCTATTTACTACCGCGCAGTATGCGACCAAAACCTAAATCGAGTAAAAACTTACCTCAATACTTACCTTATATTGTTGAGTATATGGCAAATTTACGCCAGCAATCGCCTACATCATTAGCGCAAGCATGCTTTAAAAATAGTCGTGATTTTTTCCAATTACCCGCAAATAAACACCTGAGCAGCCATTTATGAACACCATAATAGCTGAGGTTTTACGCAAACTTAATCGATATAAGCCAAGGGTATTAATTGGCTTGTGTTTAATCTTGATTAGCCACAGCAATTGGGCTGATACATTAACCCCTATGCCACTGAGGCTCACGTCGGATTCGATTAGCAAAATTGAACTGCAAGACTGGGTTTACGCCAACAAAAGTGATGATATTGAAACGTTAGCCAGATTATTACAACAACCTGGAAATACCTGGCAAAAACTCAACCCTACACAACCATACAAGATAGGCATTGAAAATTATTGGCTGAGTTTTAGTATATTTAACCCCAAAGACCATTTGTCACGCATTATTGCTTTAGACAACCCTTTGCTCGACAGTATCAAAATATACCATATGATTGATGGTGATCTCGTCAGCACAGAAATAATGGGTGACACACTTGCGTTTAAACACCGTCCATTACAAAGTAATATTTTTTTATATCCTGTCCAGTTAAAACCAGGTGAAACCCACACTTTTTACATCAAAATAGACAGTAAAGGCAGTATTAGGCTACCTCTGGTATTGTGGTCATCCAATGACCTGACTCAAATTACTGAAACTAAAAACTTATTTAATGGCATGCAAATAGGATTATTACTCGCTATTTTTCTGTTCAGTTTATTTATCGCACTTGCTTCTACATCATATAGTTACAGTTATTACAGCGGTTATGTACTGGGGTTAACATTATTGACGGCGTCTCTGTATGGCGTCTCCTTTCGGTATTTGTGGCCTCAATGGCCCTTTATGCAACAATATATTTTTATCATTGTGATCCCACTTACACTGGGATGTTCATTGATGTTTACTGAAAAAGTATTGCAGCTCAAATATCATAATTTAAAAATGCTATACCTTTGTCGTATCATGGCTGTACTTTGTTTTAGTTTAACGGTCATTATGCCGTTTATTAATTACAGCTCTGCGTTATACATATTGGCTTTTGTAGTGTTAACTATCTGTACCATTTTAATGGCTTTCTCATTAATTCAAGCCTTTGGTGGCCAACGAAATGCGCCTTTATATGCCATAGGCCGTATGGGATTAATGATTGGTTGCATTATTACCGGATTAATTTTATCGGCTTATTCACCCCCGATATGTCGCCACAAACGCCCATCATGATAGGACTCACATTCGAAGTGCTCACCATGGCTGCAGTGCTTGCCTTGCGCTACAACGACGAACGTAAGGCCAAATTTAAAATCCAACAACACGCATTAGCACAAGCTCAACGGCTACGTGAAACTCGCGAAGAAGCCCTGCGAAGTGAAGCCGAAAATAATGAAAAACTTGAGCAGATGGTACAAGACCGCACCCTTGAATTAGAGATGACCTTACGTGAGCTCAATGAAGCCAACCAAAAGTTGACGGAACAAAATACCATTGATGGCCTGACGGGTATAAAAAACCGCAGTGCTTTTGACCGACGCTTAATCGCCGAAGGTCGTATTAGTCGCCGTCAGCAGTCACCAATGTCCTTGTTAATGATTGATATCGATAAATTTAAAGATATCAATGACCAATATGGCCATCTTACCGGTGACTTCACAATACAAGTGATTGCGAATACACTGTGTGAATATTTAAAGCGTCCAACGGATCTCGTATCACGTTTTGGCGGTGAAGAGTTTGCTATTATTTTACCTTGCACTGATAAAGAAGGCGCCTTACTCGTTGCAGAGAAAATTCGCCGTTCCATTAGCGAACTCGCCGTTGTCCATAATGGGCACACGATATCAATGACGGTCAGTATTGGTGTGAGCGAGGCGACTATAGACAGTGATCAACATCCATTATTATTACTAGAACAAGCAGATAAAGCCCTGTACCAAGCTAAACGCAGCGGCCGAAATAAAGTCTGCTCTTACCAGCTCGAAACAGACCAGATCTAAACCAGGAGTCGAAAGTGAATATTATTACCAGTGCCTTCCCACAGCGCAGAATGCGCCGCATGCGTAAACATGAATTTAGCCGTCGTTTAATGTCTGAAAATACCTTAACGGTTAACGATCTTATTTATCCGATGTTTGTCTTAGAAGGTTTTCAACGCTCAGAAACAATCGCCTCAATGCCAGGTATTGAGCGTTTCTCGGTTGATTTATTGATAAAAGAAGCCGCCGAACTTGTTGAGCTAGGCATTCCGCTTATCGCACTATTTCCCGTTACACCTGTCGATAAGAAAAGCTTACTTGCCGAAGAGTCTTATAATCCCGATGGCTTGGTACAGCGTGCTGTACGCGAATTAAAGCAAGCGTTCCCACAGCTTGGTATCATGACTGATGTAGCCTTAGATCCATATACCACTCACGGCCAAGACGGTATCATCGATGATACTGGCTATATCCTAAATGACATCACCACAGAGGTTTTAGTTAAACAGGCCCTATCACATGCTGCTGCGGGTGCAGATATTGTCGCGCCATCAGACATGATGGACGGTCGTATTGGTGCAATTCGCCAAGCCCTTGAAGAAAATGGCTTTGTTAATACCCAGATTATGGCTTACTCGGCTAAATATTCATCAAACTATTATGGTCCTTTCCGTGATGCAGTCGGCTCAACTAGCAATTTAAAAGGTGGCAATAAACACAGCTACCAAATGGATCCCGCTAATAGCGACGAAGCATTGCATGAAGTCGCATTAGACATCCAAGAAGGAGCTGACATGGTGATGGTAAAGCCTGGCATGCCTTATTTAGACATAGTACACCGGGTCAAAACAGAATTAGCCGTACCCACATTTGCTTATCAAGTCAGCGGTGAATACGCCATGCACATGGCCGCTATTCAAAACGGTTGGTTAGCCGAAAAAGCCATCGTGATGGAATCATTACTTTGCTTTAAACGCGCTGGGGCAGACGGTATTCTGACCTACTTTGCTAAACGTGCAGCACAGTGGCTGAAAGAGCAAAAGTAATTCAACCATTTAAGTTCTGCTAAAGCCAATCTCTATCGGATTGGCTTTTTCATTTTGTACCACTATCGGCTCATTAACGTGATCTAGTTTGCATCATCAAACATGTCCCCTTAACACTCCGGTTTAAGCATGCTTGAATACTTAACCTCAAATTGGGTTACGGGGTGGAGTAAGCAAGCTAAAATCACAATATTTGACCTATTTCATATCAAACTTGTCATTCGTTTTGCTAACAAGGCAAAATGACCCGACAACAGGTCAATGGATTGCGAAAAAGAGATTCAAATAGCTGTTTTAAAAGTATTTATTACCCCATACTGAGTATGCCTTACAGTACAGTCTTCACTTCTTAAATGAGACATTATCATGAACAATAGCGTTAGAACTTTATTGGCAACAACCGCACTCTTTTTCAGTACTCAAATGTTACCTATGGTCGTATCTGCAAATGCAGGTTGCGCGTTTGAAAAAGATCAACAAGGCTTTATTGCCACATGCAGCGAGGAGAAACAAGAAGTGATTTTAACCGGCGTGATCCAATCACAAACGATAGCGAGTGAATTGCCAGGCTATGCTGAAGGCTTTGCTAACTATCAAGTTGATGCAAGTGCAATTGATGTACTTAAGGCAATCAAAGAACCGACAAAAATTGTGGTTATCATTGGCACTTGGTGTCCTGATTGCCATCGAGAAACACCGCACTTTATGCGAATTATTGAAACCGTAGCCAATCCCAACATTGAAGTTGAATACATTGGCGTCGATCGCAATAAGCAGGATCCTGAAGGGCTTGCGGCAAAATATGCATTCAGCCGAATTCCAACCTTTATTGTGCATCAACAAGGCAAAGAAATGGGCCGTATTGTTGAACGACCTACGGTCAGTTTAGAAGCCGATTTAGTCAAAATATTACAGTAATGGTTAATCGTTTAAGCATAAAAAAGGTCGCATAAGTGCGACCTTTTTTTATTCAATTACGGCCATTATCTTATCTTGCGTTCAACCTCTGGCTGATGCAGCAATACGATCGGCTAGCAGTTGCAACACGCCTTCGCGAAGTGCACCACCAGCAAGATGTAAGCGACTAATCGATAAACTTTCAAACAACGCAATTAATATCGCCACTCCCGCGGAAAAAGTGGGCGCTTGTTCGGCATTTAAGCCTTTAATCCCTCGAAGTCTGGCATCCGATTGCGATAATACTTCATCTCGAAAAGCATACAAAACATCTAGAGTCATCACCTCGGAGAGCTGTCGATGCTGTAACACCGACACCACTGACTGAACGGCTCCAGAAGCCCCCACAACACTTTGCCAACCTAAGTCGAGCAATTGAGGACGATGTGGTGCCAACATGGTATTAACGTAATCTATAGCCTGTTCAAAGTCGCTGATGTTAACTGGCACTTGACTAAAAAATCGTTGATTAAATAGCACGCAGCCCATTGGCAAACTGGTTTTAAACAGCACCTGGCTGCCATCACCGATAATAAACTCGGTACTCGCGCCGCCAATATCAATAACTAAACGGCGTCCCTTACCTTTAGTCGTGGCAACCATACCTTGATAAATAAGCTCAGCTTCTCGCAACCCCGAAATGACCTCAATTTGATGCTGAAAAATAGGCATCGCTCTTTGGTGAAATTCATCGGCATTACGGATAACCCGCAAGGTAGCTGTAGCAAATACAGCCACATTATCACTATTAATATGATGTTGCGCCAGCATGTCAGCAAACATAGCCAAACACGCTAAGCCACGCTGCATGGCATGCTCAGACAAGATGCCATCATCACCAATACCTTCGGCAAGGCGAACTTTACGTTTATATTTAGCGATAACAATCGGTTTATTACCTACCGAATTAGCCACCAACATATTAAAACTGTTAGAGCCTAGCGTTATCGCCGCATAGGGTTGAGATACAGTTAGCAATGGCATTGACTATGGTCTACGAGTCCTATGACGTGGTGGACGCGAAGTATTACCACCACTTCGATGCGCACCTTTACTTCCGCCATCACGCGTACGAGATGTAGGAGGCTTACGATGAATACGTGCCGGAGGCGGAATATCATCTAATAGTGCATCACGATCATAATTAGAAACGGGAATCGAATGGTTAATGAAGGTTTCAATTTCAGGTAAATTCATTGCGTATTCTTCACAAGCAAAACTAATTGAAACACCTTTTTGCCCCACCCGACCTGTTCGACCAATACGATGAACATAATCTTCACAATCATCTGGTAAATCATAGTTATACACGTGTGAAACGTCAGAAATATGTAACCCGCGCGCGGCGACATCTGTTGCCACTAAAACGTCGATAGCACCAGAGGTGAATTGCTCAAGAATACGAATACGCTTCTTTTGTGGTACATCGCCAGTTAATAAACCGACTCGATGACCGTCACCTTCTAAATAAGACCACAATTTGTCACAGCTGTGTTTTGTGTTCGAAAACACAATTGCTTTATCAGGCCAATCTTCTTCGATTAAGCTCAATAATAATCGCATCTTATCTTCCATCGACGGATAGAAAATCTCCTCTTTAATATTTTTAGAGGTTTTTTCTAACGGTTCGATTTCAACTTTCTCAGGATCATTCATATGATCATAAGCTAATTCCTGCACTTTCATCGACAGCGTAGCAGAAAACAGCATATTCAAGCGTGACTTAGCATCAGGCATTCTGCGGAATAAAAAGCGAATGTCTTTAATAAAGCCCAGATCGAACATACGGTCAGCTTCATCAAGCACCACGGCTTGAATGTGGCTTAAACTGATGACACCTTGACGCACGTAATCGATAATACGTCCAGTGGTACCAATTAAAATATCAACACCCTTATCCAATACAGCGCGTTGAGTTTCATAGCTTTCGCCACCGTAAACAATACCGACTCTTAAGCCTGTATGTGCCGCTAATAAGTTGGCATCTTTAGCAATCTGTATTGCTAACTCGCGTGTTGGCGCCATAATAATAGCGCGAGGTTCGGTTGCTTTGCGCCCCTCAGGTGCAGCAACGGTTAATAAATGGTTAAATGTGGCCACTAAAAAGGCCATGGTTTTACCGGTACCTGTTTGGGCTTGTCCGGCAATATCCTTTGCATTAAGTAAAATAGGTAAAGATAACGCCTGTATTGGCGTACAAAACTCAAAGCCGTTCTCGTTTAACGCCGCGAGTACTTCGGGCTTTAAAGGGAAGTCGGCGAATTTCTGGGTCGATAAATGTGTTTGGCTCATAGCACAAGCATACCTGTAGGGGTTGCAAAAAAAGATTCGATCGTTTGAAATAGCTACATTACTAAAACGGTCTCTTGAAAAGCTATTTAACTGACCCAATATACATCGTAAGCCATTAATAAACTAGCAATGGAACCAAATCCGGAGAACAACATGAGCGATAAAATTATATACCTAAGCGATGACAGCTTTGAAAACGACGTATTAAAGTCTGAAACACCCGTATTAGTCGACTTCTGGGCTGAATGGTGTGGTCCTTGTAAAATGATTGCCCCAATCCTAAACGACGTTGCTGAAGAGTATGCAGGCAAACTGACCGTGGCAAAACTAAACGTAGACCAAAACAGCGTTTCACCAGCAAAATACGGCGTCCGCGGTATTCCAACATTGTTAATGTTCAAAGGTGGCGAACTAGTGGCAACCAAGGTTGGCGCACTTTCAAAGACACAACTGAAAGAGTTTATCGACTCTAAAATCTAAGTAGAAATAGCCTAAAAATGTTAATCGGCACAAGTTTTAAACAGTTTGTGCCGCTTTAAAATAATATTTAGCCTAAATTTGTGGACGCCCAACGTATATAGTGCTAATTTATTCATCAGATCTTTTCAACTTAACCTCTTCTCGCTTATCAATCATAAAATATCTTTTCAATCCTACTGATTGATTGCGGTTAGCTTCGTCGCGCAACACAAGACTCCCATACATGAATTTAACAGAATTAAAAGACACGCCAATTTCGGATCTAGTTTCTCTTGCTGAAAGCATGAATCTGGAAAATATGGCTCGTACCCGTAAACAAGATATCATCTTCTCTATTTTGAAAGCTCACGCCAAAAGCGGAGAAGACATTTTCGGTGGCGGTGTATTAGAAATCCTCCAAGACGGATTTGGATTTTTAAGAAGTTCAGATGGCTCATACCTTGCGGGTCCTGACGATATTTATGTTTCACCAAGCCAAATTCGCCGTTTTAACATGCGTACTGGTGACAGTATTTTTGGTAAAATCAGACCGCCGAAAGAAGGCGAAAGATACTTTGCACTTTTAAAAGTCAGTGAAGTCAACTTTGATAAACCAGAAAGCTCTCGCCACAAAATCCTGTTTGAAAACTTAACCCCACTTCATGCTGAAGAACGTCTTCGTATGGAACGTGGTAATGGTTCAACAGAAGACATCACCTCGCGTATCCTTGATCTTTGTTCACCGATAGGCAAAGGCCAACGTGGTTTGATTGTTGCGCCGCCAAAAGCAGGTAAAACATTATTACTGCAAAGCATTGCTCAAAGTATTACTTACAACAACCCGGATGTGGTGTTGATGGTATTACTGATTGACGAACGTCCTGAAGAAGTGACCGAAATGCAGCGCATGGTTAAAGGTGAAGTTATTGCTTCAACCTTTGATGAGCCAGCAAGTCGTCATGTTCAAGTTGCTGAAATGGTAATTGAAAAAGCCAAGCGCTTAGTTGAGCACAAAAAAGACGTAGTCATTTTATTAGACTCTATCACCCGTCTAGCTCGTGCATACAACACCGTTATCCCATCATCAGGTAAAGTCCTTACCGGTGGTGTTGATGCCAACGCACTTCACCGTCCAAAGCGTTTCTTCGGTGCTGCACGTAACATTGAACACGGTGGCAGTTTAACTATTATCGCTACCGCACTTGTTGATACCGGTTCGAAAATGGACGAAGTCATTTACGAAGAATTTAAAGGTACAGGTAATCAAGAGTTACACCTTTCTCGTAAGGCGGCAGAAAAGCGTGTGTTCCCAGCGATTGATTTCAATCGTTCAGGTACACGTCGTGAAGAAAAATTAACCACAGCTGAAGAACTTCAGAAAATGTGGATTTTACGCAAAATTCTTCATCCAATGGATGAGGTCTCTGCAATGGAATTCTTAATCGATAAGTTGGCTATGACCAAAACGAACGAAGAATTCTTTACCGCAATGAAACGCGCGAAGTAATTATTTACTGGATCGCCAAATCATTACAAAAATGCCGCTACTTTAGCGGCATTTTTTTGTTTAAATAATAATAATAAGCTGTAGCTAGAAACTGCAGCGGACTTCGTCCTACTAGTACGCTTCGCAGCGATTAAATCAATCTGCATCTAGCTTTTTCAGTAAACGAAGCGATCGCTATCATCGCTTGATATCGATTTTCAGCTTTAGCTTTTAGCTCGTAAGCACCTAGCTCTTAGTCTCTTAGTCTCTTTACCGTTTGCTATCGCTATTCATCGCTTTGACCGCTTGATATCGTATTCTACCGCTAGCTACCATTTACCTGCTTTAGCTCCTATAGCATCTAGCAGCGAAGCGATCTAGCACCTAGCTCTTATTCGTATTGATTCGCTTTACCGCTTGTTATCGTATTCTACCGCTTGCTACCGTGTACCTGCTTTCGCTCTTATTCGCGCTTGTGCCTGACTGAATGACGATATGAATAATCTTCATTGCCTATAACGTCGACACATATGGCACCTCAGGTAACCCCAGAGAACGGCCGAGAATAATATAAACCAGCATACTTGCCATCCCTAACAACATTAAATAGCCAAACAGCATCTTAGCAAACTTGAGCATGGCAAAACGGTGCGCAACCAAACCCCATTTCACCACTACTCGATATAAACCAAACACCGCATGAATCGTGACGATGGGCAATAACAACACATATGACGCCCATGTATTAAAGTGATATACCCGCTCAGCAGAAAGATACGGGCCAGTCTCAGGGGGTGTCATCATGGTAAAAAAGTGGATCGGGACGAGAAAGAACAACAAAAAGCCAGTGATCATTTGCCAAAACCAGATTTTAGTTTCTTCATGGGGTAAAAAACGCATTTGATTACGTAAAGCTCGCCATTGTCCAATTTGAGTAGGGAAACGACACAAGGCTGGGACCGCATGGATCGCGACGACTAATGATATAAAGCAGAAAAATATTTGCGTCAACAGAGAGTAGCCATGATCGGTTTCACTGAACACGCCACCTTCTATAAATTGTGCCACTTGATAAAAAGCTTCTTTACCGAGTAAAAGACTCGACTCAAACTGCAGATGCATCACTAAAAAAAGCCCAAGCACCACTCCAGATAGACTTTGCAGTTTATCTATTAGATCAGCCCAAACGGGATTAGCAAACCCTTTAGCAGTATTGGCACCACTGCCGGCTTTAGTTTGCAAAGAATTCGCAGCCATAAATCATCACTTCCAGTCAGGCACAATAGCAAGCATTGACCATATCAAGAGTTGTTGCATAGCTGCAAATAACGACAATCAAACCGTGATAATGTTCACCTACTATTAGGCTGTAGTTAGAAGCCGATCACACAAAGAATCAAATAAACAGTCAAATGATACTGACATTTAACTAACTATAGTCACTAGCATTCAGCAGTTGAAATAATCGAAAGAATAATTCTGAAATGTGATCCAAGTAAAAGCGACCACTCTTTAGCTTAAAAATTTACGGGCTAGATGCTTTTGCATCAATTGCCTTTTTTTGCTCCATAAACTTAACCGTAAAGTGCCCCTTTGCGCCGAGCTAAAAACCAATAAACACTCATGGACACGAGCATCTTAAAATAACTTGCGTATAATGAGCGCCAATTTGATATTACTTTTACCACAGTTAGGAAAATCCCATGGCTTGGATCCAATTACGCATTCACACTCATCGCGATAACGCCGACATGCTTGGCGACTTATTAATGGATCAAGGTTCTATTTGTATCACTTACGAAGATGGCCAAGACGAACCTATTTTTGAACCAAAGCTAGGAGAAACTCCGCTGTGGCAAGATACTGTAATGATTGCATTATTTGATGCAGGTACCGACTTAGCGCCGACAATCGAATTTTTAGAATCTATGCCATTTTTAGGAAAAGGTTTTCAGCATAAAATTGAACAAGTAGAAGATAAAGACTGGATACGCGAATGGATGGACAGCTTCCACCCTATCCAATTTGGTGAACGCTTATGGATATGTCCTAGCTGGCGTAAAATTCCAGATCCGACGGCGGTTAACGTCATTCTCGACCCCGGTTTAGCGTTTGGTACTGGCACTCACCCCACAACGGCCTTATGTTTAGAATGGTTAGATAGCCTTGATTTATCAAACCAAGAAGTCATCGACTTTGGTTGTGGTTCAGGTATTTTAGCCATTGCAGCCATTAAACTCGGTGCCAAGAAAGTCACTGGTGTTGATATTGATTATCAAGCCATTGACGCCTCAAAAGCCAATGCTGAACGTAACGACGTAGTCGATAAACTGGCACTGTATTTACCAGAAGATCAACCCGCTAACCTACAGGCCGATGTATTAGTCGCTAATATACTTGCCGGCCCATTAAAAGAACTCGCGCCATTGATAGCCGAAAAAGTGAGAGTGGGTGGCAAACTAGCACTCTCGGGTTTATTACAAGAACAAGCCCAAGATGTATCCGACTTCTACAGCCAATGGTTCATCATGGATCCCGTTAGCAACAAGGAAGACTGGAGCCGCTTAACTGGGGTACGTAAGTAGCCAACACGCAGAAAAATCGCACTCAATTAACCATAATTGAGTGCGTCAGTCCTCGTTTACAGGTCATTAACATCAATTATTGACACTTAGATACAGAAAAAGTCTCTCTGCAACTCGCACCAGTGCTCAAAAATAGTCGAAAAACCTCATTTATTAGTCAAAGATGTGACGGCTAATGAAAGTCAAGCAAAAAAGTTGCATTTAGGTCATTTATTGACCTTTTCACAGCCGTGAAAAAGGGCTACTATAGCGCCCCTTTGGAGAGCAAGGTGAAGTACATAATGCAAATTGGCCCGTATCAACTGTCTAATCAGCTGATTGCCGCACCAATGGCAGGTGTCACCGATCAAGCCTTCCGAAATCTCTGTTTACGCTATGGCGCAGCTTTGGCCGTATCAGAAATGCTTTCGTCGAATCCCGATGTTTGGGACAGCGATAAAAGCCGTCAGCGCATGATGCATTCTGGCGAAGAAGGGATACGCTCGGTACAAATAGCAGGTGCAGATCCTGATTTAATGGCCAATGCCGCTAAGTTCAACGTTGAACAAGGTGCGCACATCATTGATATCAATATGGGCTGCCCAGCAAAGAAAGTGAATAAAAAATTTGCGGGTTCGGCGCTAATGCAAAGCCCCAGCTTAGTAAAAGAGATTTTACAAGCCGTGGTCGCAGCAGTGGATGTACCAGTAACGTTAAAGATCCGCACAGGTTGGGAGCCTGAACATCGTAATGGTGTTGAAATAGCCCAAATTGCTGAAGATTGTGGTATTGCCTCGCTCGCCGTTCACGGCCGAACAAGACAATGCATGTACAAAGGCTTTGCCGAGTACGACACTATCAAAGCAATTAAACAGACTGTCTCAATTCCTGTTATCGCCAACGGGGACATCGACACACCGGAGAAGGCCAAGTTTGTACTTGACTACACTGGCGCCGATGCCCTGATGATAGGAAGAGGTGCACAAGGAAGGCCATGGATTTTTAAAGAAATCCTACATTACCTGGAAACAGGTAAAAAATTAGCGCCAATTAAGGCAGAAGAGCAACGCACAGTAATGCTTGAACACCTTAAGAAACTTTGTGACTTATATGGCGAATACAAAGGTGTCCGATTTGCTAGAAAGCATGTCGGGTGGTACCTAAACCATGAGGAACAGCGTCAATTTCGTGCTGACTTCAATAGGCTTGAAACCGCTGCCCAGCAACATTCCTTCGTAGAATGTTATTTTGATGAATTAGTTTAGAATTTAATAAAGAGCAGAATAGAATGTTTGATCAGACAACTAACACAGAAGTTCACCAGCTTACCGTAGGCAAAATCGAAACAGCAAACGGCACTATCAAGCCGCAGTTATTACGTGACGCAGTTAAACGTGCCGTAACTAACTTCTTCTCACAGTTAGACGGTCAGGAAGCTTCTGAAGTATATGAAATGGTATTGTGCGAAGTTGAAGCACCTTTACTAGACATCATCATGCAACACACTCGTGGCAACCAAACGCGCGCTGCTAATATGTTAGGTATCAACCGTGGTACTTTACGTAAGAAATTAAAGAAATATGGCATGAACTAAGAATTTATTCTTAGGTTGTTGTATAAAAACGGGTTTTTCGGCAACGAAAAGCCCGTTTTTGTTCATATGTACCCCCATATGTACCCCCGTTGTGTTGTTGCTCTCATCTAAAACCACCTAAGCGCACCTATTACTACCCCTTAAAATATTTCATGCGAAAAGATTTTAAACAATGTCTTCAAATGGTGATTTGCTAAAACCCCCTAAAATTTCACTCTGCAATACTTCATCAATAAGAATGGCCTTATCAAAGCAACTGAAGATGAGGAAATACCAATGAAACATACCGACTTAACCACAATGGACGTTCATGCAGCTAACGATTTAATTTTTGATAGGCTTGTGAAAGAGAAAGAAAGACTATTGATAACGACCATAAGTAAGGCGCAAGCATTTCAACTAGAACGCCAAGGGCGGTTCCCACAGCGTAGACGTATATCTAACCGCTCAGTTGCTTGGCTACTCTCAGAATTACTCGATTGGGTAAAATCTCGTGAAGTTGTTACCAGTCCAACATTGACCGAAGGTGAATAATCATGTCATTAGGATTAAAAGCCAACGAGCGTACTCATATCAACATCATACCGTTAATCTCTATCAATCAGATGTGCGAACGCCTAAGTATCAGTAGAAGCACTCTATATCGTCGTATTAAAGCCAAAAAGTTTGCTAGCCCAATCAGAAGAAATCAACGTATTCTAGGATGGCGCTCAGAGCAATTTCAATAATGTCATTCTAGTATTAAGTAGCTAATTCGCTGGTGGCACTACCACCAGCATTATTATGTCTAACTTCAGTTAGTCGATAACACGCTTCCCAACTAGAGCGCTTAGGGCTGTTCCCAAGGCGCATTCAGTTAGGTACAGACATATCCGAAATACTTGAATGACCACGCACACGCCCTGTTGTTGAGCTTAAGGGGACATCTAATAGCAACTAAAATAGCTAGGCCTTGCCAATGGGTTGCTGACAACGAGTATGAATATTTCGCGGTAATATACTTTGCCTGTGTGCTGGCTGGTTTGCGTCTACCAAACACAACTTTACAGCTAGAAACCATACCGATTAAGGTAGGATGGGCGATGATAAAAGTACTAAATGACAGACTGAAATCCAATTAGGTCTTGGAACTTTATATTCATATAATTCGTTATTAGCATTTCATTAATTAGCTAAGTGTTGATGCTCCGCTAACCAATTTTCAATATCACTCACAATTGACGCAACTGGCTTATCGCTTTTTAATCTCACATCTTTTACGCTCATAGCATCATCAAGTTGCTTTTCAAATGTATCATTTGGGTTTGCAACAAGGATCCCGATCGGTCTGCCATTAACTGCCTTTTCATTTCTATTTTTAAGCCAAGTGCTAGCTTCATCAACACTCTTGAATCTGGGTTCTTGATGAGTATAAAGTTCACTAGGCACTGTTAGTTGAGCCCCATTTTTGTAATAGGCAATTATCTGCGCTGTAGTCCCCATGCAAGAACTATCATTATAGAGTGCTTCTAATGCATCCGATAATGTATGGAACGGTTGAGGAAATATGTCCAAAACTCTAAAGGCAAATATTGTCATACTGAGATGGCCACTTGGCTAACTGTTAACAACGATAATCACATACTTACTTATCATTGTCTTCAAACAACATGAACATATCAAAATGCTTATATCAAACTCGTTAGATTAAAACACCTACAGGATACAATAATAAACTAAATTCATGATGCTCTGATTGACAAAGAATTGGCTAACCAACCTTTTGCTGATCAAGGAAGGCAAAGTGTTTTGATAGCATGCTCGGTGATCCGCTAGACATTATCTTCAATAAGCTAAATGAATATCTCTGGCAAACAGGCTAAGCGAATGATGTTGATACTGTCGACATAACGCCTCGTAATACTCGCGATGTGTCGATAAAAATAGCTTTTGTAAACATGGTTGCTTTACATGTCGATTGAATCGACATAAGCCTGAACTGTGCGTGGACAATGCCACCAGCACAGCATCATCAACATTTACCCACATCTGAACTCATCCAAACACTAAAACTCCCTAAAATTTCATTTTCACTTATTGATATAACAAAATCACATCCTCAAGCGCAATCAAGCCAATTGAATATGAGGAAAACCTTATGAGAACAAGTCTATTCCAACCACATAGTGATGATGTTGATGAACCTTTCATCAGAGAGAGGCAACGATTATTTTTAACTTCCGTTAGCCGCTCACACGCCTTCCAACTCGAACGCTTAGGTCAATTCCCTCAGCATATTGATTTAAACCCCAATACCGTAGCTTGGAAGCTCAAAGAGGTACTTGAATGGGTTAGGTCTCGCCCAGTAGTGCAATTTGACTTAAAGGAGAGCCAAGATGGCCAAGCATGAGGAACATATGAGTAAGACAAGGCTATGTCAGCATGTCGCATTACAGCATTTTCCTGAGCCAGCCTTGAACACTACACAAGTTGCAAAACGCTTAGGTAGGAGCCCCAAGACCATACGCAATTGGTTAAGGCAACAGGTCGAATGCCCTGATGCATTCAAAGATAGAAATGAGTGGTATGTCTATTTATCAGAACTGATCCTATGGGAAACAAACCAGATAAAAGGTACTTCAAACAAAGATTAAATGAAGTAGAAAGCACATGGGCATTCGTTTGCCCTTTCTTAGCTATCTAGTGACACAATCTGGGCTGTTGCAACGAGTTACCGAAGTGAATAAATCGAAATAAAGTCGACTAAATCATTAAGAATGCAGAACTTAATCAAGTGAGCGGGCTAATTATTACTGGGTTATTAAATACTATTATGTCTCATAGCTTTTCAAATCAAGCATCACCTACATTCAAAAGCTATCAAAGATCATCAATGCCTAAGACGACTGACGTTTGTTTGGGTGGTTATGGTTGGAAAGTAATGTGTTTTGCTGAGGGGCTTGATAGAAGCATTCTCAACAAGATCTATAACTGCTTAACGACTTACTTAACATGGCATTCTAAAATGCTTATGATCCGCTTGGACTTCTCTTTATACGATTCGCCTTCACATAATCAAGATATCTCCAAGTCATTACAGCATATTGCCAAGATTCAAAAGAAACGTTATGGGTGCATAGTCGGTTACGGCTGGGTACGAGAGCAAAATAGCACAGATGACAAGTGCCACTATCACTGCTTCATTCTACTTGATGGTCATAAAGTACAAAACTCAAAAACGACATTTGACCTTGTACTGCAAATCAAAAACATTGTCATCGACATCAATCCACATGTTCCTGAGCATTGTTATTACATGATTAGACGTAATGAACTAGATAGCTTTCAGGCAGCTCTTTATCGGCTAAGTTACCTAGCTAAAAACGCGTCTAAACAACACCAACCGATGAGCGCCAAATGGTTTAGTTTTAGTCGAATCAAAGCAAGGCCAATCAACAAACTTACAGACTCAGGAACGGCGAATTGAAAAAGTGTATGTTTCCAACAAAAAATGTTGATAAATTGTTAACCGTTTCAACTTATTTATGATCACTTCACCTTTTCATTGCGCTATGATCACAGCCCCTCCTGCAACTATCTATTTTTAATAGGATTAACTATCTGATCACCACAAGTGAATGTTCAAATGGCTGTGAGCTATAAGAGTGATCACTTTTTTGTGATCACTTCATGAAATGAACATTTGGGATGGGCTATCTTTATGACAGTGAAATTAGCTTACAGAGGGTTACAGCTTTGCTATTACCAAGGCTGTTATTACAGTAGTATAAACAAGCTTAATGAACTATCTACATGGAGACATTAATGCTAATTCGATTTCAAAAAGGGGCTCTGTTCTAGGTATCACCTAGGAGAGAGACATGAAAAAAGAAGTTCGACTAATCCGTTTCTACGGTATCAATGAAGCAGGGTTGGCAGCACTGCCACATAAAGTTTCAGGTAGGCAAGTGTCACGTATATGCGTTGGTGAGGAAATGGGGTGTTCTCACTGCTTCCCACACGGCATAGAAACAACAAACAGCTACCTGACTAAAGAGCAACGTAACTGGAAGAAATATCGCCGAGTCCAGTATCGTTAATCTAAAAAGCCCTAAACAGCACTCAAACGAGTGCTGTTTTTATATTAACGTTTAGGCTCTCTATCTCCTCAAAAGGCATTAGAGCTTCATGCCACCAGCGTTTCTAAGCGTTTACGGTGAACTCCTACACTACCTTAATATTCCCATAATCAACCAACAAAAATTGATTTGAATTAGGCGCTTTCAGATAGTGAACCTTTGCTTTAATGATAACTGGATGCCCTTAAATCGCAGCAAAAAACAATCGCTCAACGTCATATGACTCAGCCTTTTTAGCATAAAAAGCACAGCGTAGCCTAAACAACGTCATTGCCTTAACAGCTAAGCCCTTTGCCCATTCAACATATCAAACATAACCTCTAACACGCTTTGACGAGTAGATGGGTCACTCAGATATTTAACCATCATTTCTTGCTCTGCACTTGAACTTGCCATAACCGCTTCATCACTCGCCACTGGGAAGTCACCAAGCATAGCTTGAGCTCTAGTGTTGTTCTTTATTTGAGCCATAACAGTCTCATTCTCTCGAACCTTGCCACTCCACTTGCGAACGGTATTAATTAAATCCCCATTGGACAGGTCTTCATTGGCGAATGCTTCATTTAATTTCTCAAGCACGTATGATAAAAACTCTTCTTTTCTATCCTTCGCTTTTGCTGAGCCAATATCAGTACTAGGCTCAAGTCCATAGTCAGGGGCATCTTCTTTTAGTTGAATATCTTGCTGACGGATCTTAGATAAACGGTAATGACTCATCACAACGTTATCGAGATCCAGCTCATCCTCTTCAACCACTTTCTCACGCAATAACGGACGCAGATGTCGAGCATATAGGCTAAGCTTTTCTAGTTCTTTATCATCATAGTCAACCAACTGAGACATAAACTCATAGAAGCGCGTGAAGCTCCCTAAATCTTTCTTAAATATCTCAAGGCGGTCTTTCTCTTGCTTACAGTCTTTAAAGCTATTCTCGGCATTAGCTATTAAGACTGCGTCATCCGTTTTCTTAGTGCGTTCAAACATCTCTTTGGCTTTGATGTATGCCTCTACTGCAGATGCATAGCGCTTCTGCCAACGATCTTTTGCTGGATGACAGATATTACTAATCACGGCATTTGATTTTTTCTTCGTGAAGAAGGCCTCGCAGAACTGCTCCACCTCTGACCATAAGAAGATGCCACTCGTGCGTAATTTCTCATACAGGTCAAATACCATATTCGGGTCGGTGACATCTGTTAGCTCAGCAGTCTGATAATAGGGTTGAAAAGATTCCAGTATATCGTCAGGTTCATTATAAAAATCCAAAACAAAAGTGCCAGTTTCAGCCTTGCTCGGATAAATACGGTTAAGACGAGAAAGCGTCTGAACACATTCAACACCACCAAGTTTTTTATCAACATACATGGCACATAACTTCGGTTGGTCAAAGCCAGTTTGAAACTTATTGGCCACCAGCATTACTTGATAATCATCGCTGTCGAAAGCTTTGCGCATATCCCTACCTTTAAGGTCGGGATTCATGTTTTTCTCGGTAAACTTCTGGTCCAAAAATGCGAAGCTATCAGGATCACTCTCGCTAAACTCAACTTCACCAGAAAAAGCTACCATGGCTCGTATTGCGCCATAGCCAGTCTTCTTATCAGCAAGCGCTTCTGCAATGTACTTGTCAAAGGCAAGCTTGTAGCGCACCGCTTCCTTACGAGAGCTGGTAACAACCATAGCTTTGGCCTGACCGCCCAATAAGCCCATTACGTTGTCTTTAAAGTGTTCAATAATCACTTTCACCTTTTGTGAAATATTGTGATCATGCAAACGTACCCATTGGCTCAACTTCACCTTGGCTTTCTTACTGTCGACTTCTTTATCAGCTGCTTCCACCTTCTGTGCTAATTGGTACATCACTTTATAGTTGGTGTAGTTCTTTAGCACATCCAGAATAAAGCCTTCTTCAATGGCTTGGCGCATCGAATACACATGGTACGCCTCTGGCTTATTCTGTTTCGATGGAGGTAACTCAGGTTTAGGTAAGCGTCCGAATAGTTCTAATGTTTTTGGTTTAGGGGTGGCAGTAAAAGCATAGTAATTGAGATTGGCACTGCCACTACGTGCCGCTATCGTGGCATCTAGAATATCTTCTGACGACAATTCAACATCATCATCGGCTTCTTCCGTCATCAACACTTCTTTCAACTGGCGAGCAGTGGAGCCACTCTGTGAAGAATGTGCCTCATCTGCAATAACAGCATAGCTACGCTCTTTCAGGCTAGTGCTATTCTCTATCGCACGCAGCACATGTGGGAAAGTTTGAATCGTCACTATAATGATGGGTTGAGAATTCTCTAGCGCTGAAGCTAGTTTCTCTGATTTTGAACCGTCACCCTCTTTGTTGTTAATCCGCCCCACCACACCATCGGCATGTTCAAACTGATAAATGGTGTCTTGCAGCTGATCATCAAGTACCGTTCGGTCAGTGACCACAATAACCGAATGGAATTGCTTCTCGCCTTGCTCATCGTATAACGTCGATAGTTGATGGGCTGTCCATGCAATTGAGTTAGATTTACCTGAGCCCGCACTGTGCTGCACAAGGTACTTATTACCTGTACCTTCGTCTATTGCGGAATTAATCAGCTTAGTGACCACATCCCACTGATGGTAACGTGGAAAGATAAACGTTTCTTTTTTATATTTTCGGCCTTCCCAATCTTCTTTTTCTTCAATTTGTAAGTGAACAAAACGGCCAATGATATTGAGCAGGTTGCGTGGTGCTAACACTTCATTCCACAAATAATCGGTAGCATAACGATTGCCATCTTCAGGTACATCATTACCCGCACCGCCTTCTTTGGTGCCTTTGTTAAAAGGTAAAAAGAAAGTGTCATCGCCAGCCAACTTAGTTGCCATGTAGACTTCATACTGACTCACGGCAAAATGTACCAATGCACCTCGTTTAAAGCTCAATAACGGCTCACGCTTCTTGGTCACAGGATCTTTAGGCAAGCGAGTACGCTTGTATTGTTTAATGGCGTTCTCGACGGTTTGCTTAAACTCAGACTTGAGCTCTAATGTCGTAACAGGCAACCCATTGACGAACAGCACTAAATCAATCCGCCATGCCTTGGCTTTTTTACCTGTAGCCGCTAGATGCTCTGCTGTGGCATAAGGGCTATACACCAACTCAGGTACAATACGGCAAATATTTTGCTGATAACGCGCAAGCGTTTCAGGGTTAAGGTTATGCTCAGGCTTAAACTGACACAACGAGAAACGCGCATTACGAATATTCAAACCATGACGCAGCACGCCTAACGTTCCCCAAAGGCGGGACTCTTTATCAGTCGCGTTTTCATCGGCCTTTGTTAGCTGAGTAACTAATGCCTTTAAAAAATGGCTTTCTGGCTCATTGGGATACACCTTGCACAGCTTTTGCCACTCTTTGGGCTGAGTTGACTTTACAAATTCCAATAAGTCTTGCTCATAGAGTGCAGACTCACGGTTGTAGCCTTCTGGCGAGCCTTCAAGCCAGCCATTGGCAACCATTTGCGCAATCATGTCGTCTTGAAATACTTTCTCTGTGGATTTATTCATACAGTTTTAACCTAACAATCCTTATTCTAAGGCGAATCATGTGCATACTATTCATCTTCATTAAGGTTACTTCTATCGGCATACTCGGGATAGCATTTGAAGATTTCATTTCCATCAAAATCACTATCGATTTTGACGCTTTCGACGGGTCTAGATATGCCTTCTACACGCCATCTATGCAGAGCAAAGTTAACCATCCGCTGCTCTCGAATATCTAAAAACCTTTCATAAAGTGCATACCAATAATTCGCGACCTTCCTTTGATAAGCATAGGTATCATCCATATACTCAGTGGCTTCTTCAAAGTCTTTAACTAATTCGCGGATCATTAATGTATTTGGTTGGATTTTTGTATCTTCGAAATACTGATCAACTTTGTTCTCGGGTCGTGCATTGCTTACTTTTATGTTTAGCCTTTCGAGCAAGATGATGAAATTGCCTAAACGACGTTTATTGACATCTCTGTCATCTGCATCACTTACAACTTCATAATCTTTCGCTGCCCAAATATGCTCCAAGTGATAGAAGTCATTAGGATTGTGCTTATCTCTGGGAGCAACAAAACTTAATAGTCGCGATGCTTGACGATTTCCCCCTAAAAGTGAATCTTCATAACTGCCTAGAAAGTATTTCAATCCATTCCAGTGATAATAATCACCCGACTCATCTTTATCCAAGGTCAGATATTGGACAAATTTATGGTCATTCGCCCTGTCGCAAATGAAACGTACCAATCGAGACTGGAGCAACTCCAGCGAGTCACTCCACTCCTCATCGTAATGACTAGACAAGGTTCCTTGGTAGTATTCATGAGCCAGCCAAAAAAGATCGCCCTGCCCAGAGTCATTACGATTGGCGATTCCTGTGACGTAATAACGAAAATTGAGTTTTTCTAATAAATCTAGCGTATATGCTCGCCTGACAGGGTCTTGCTCTTTGGCAAATAAGCTCACCAGCAATGGAAGGATAGAAGCATGAGCAGGGTGAAGGGCTATACGCTGAAGCGCAACCTTCTCTGCGGGTGAAAGGGATGACTGCTCTGCGTCATACAGGCTCGCATAAGTTCTCGCACAATTAACGATAAAGTCCACAAAGGACATGAGCACCTGCCAGTGCTCTGCAACTTCAGCAGGATAGCGATGCTTTAAATTATCATAAACATGGTAACTTCTACTCTTATTGTAATCTTCGAATACTATCCAGCAGACCCTCAAGAATCTGTTCTCATCATCATTTGAGGTGAAACTAGCTAGATTCAATGATTCGAGCAATACAGGCCAGCTTGCATTGACTTTCGTTTTTAAGTCTACAATCTGGTTTCTGCTGGCAAAATATATCAGGTAGTTTTTAATTTTTTCAACTTCGCTCAGAGGCTTGCCTCTGTTATTGATCACCTCAAACATTAAACCTATCTCAGCGTCTTGTTTGGGCGCATACAACAAAAAGCCCAGCTTTCGTGTCACAGTATCAAATACCGCTCCCAAGTCTTCCAGCGGCTTTCCAAGGAGCCAGCTATCAAACTGTACCGCTGCATCAACAATGTTCTGATCCGCTTTGGTTTTTATCTGGTGATTGATGCCACTGCCATGATGCAATACCTCATGGAACAGAGGGGCACGGACTTTCCCCAGTTGCAGTTGATAGCAAGTATTACCAGTATCAGCACCATTACACAGATACCAGCTTTCAATCTTACTGATATCAATACCAACAAGTTCAGCCCACTGCTGTGTTCGAGCCAGCCTGACAATCGACGATATCAAGATAACCAGGCTCGTAATTCGCTGCTGACCATCAACCAGATCATAGCAAGTCGAGTCCTCTATTCGGCTAGCGACAACTGTTCCAGTAAAGTGACGATGGTTTTGAGACTTGATCTGTTCAATATCGCCAATCAAGTCATCCCTTTGCTCCTTTTCCCAAGAGTAGCCTCTTTGGTAGTCTGGCACGGAAAACTGCCGCTTACCCGCATCAAAAATTTCATTCAGGGATAGCAGTTCAAATACTTGTTGATTCATAAATCATCCATGGTCTTAGCTAAGGCTTATGTCAAACAGATTTCAGGTTACAGTTTCCGAGTCTCTGCTTTGGTGTTCTATAGCCAGCAGCATCTTGTCACTTCCGAATTTGCCAACCAGTTGTTCATAGTTTTTTCTTGTGGCACTGTAACGCTCTTTCCTGTCGTAAATTTCCAAGACAAACTTAAAAATTTCAAAAGCATGAAGTAAATCTATTTCAGTTACATCATGAGCATGGGTACCTTCGTTACCCACCAGCTTGAGTGGTTCAAGATATTCTGCAATTTCAGGATACTGTTCTTTCATGGAGCATATCTTTTGATGAAGATTTTTACCTTTCACCTGCATATTCTCACAGAATGACTCTATGGCTCGGCGAAGCTTCGAAGCCGACGATGCGGGGTCGAAATGAAAATGCTTAAACGCATCATTCAGCTCAATCTGAATACTATCTGGAGTAAAAATCGATACTGAAACAATCGGAACAGTAGGCGAAAAATGTTCAACTTTGATTGCTGGTGGCTTCTCTTTTTTATCGAAAGAGAAGCTTCTCATATACAGGCCTGAAGCCGTAACACTCTGCTGACAGTTTTGACAACTAAAGAAACCACAAAACAGGTTAGGCTCACCATTTGCGGGGTTTGAAACATACTGTTGATAAGTACCTGCGGCGATAAGGAATTTGAGGAATATATTCGACTCTGATTCCAATATTTTCTGGCTTGTCGATAGTACCTGCTCAGTTGATGTAGCTTTCTCTGATTGATACTTACGATTAGCTTTCACAGCTGTACCTTCTGGAAGCTTTCTAAATTGAAGGCTCTTAATATCGATACAAAGCTGTTCTTCATTACAGTATGGGCAAGGCAAAGATGGATAATCATTAAGCGTTACAAACCCCACAATTTGATTCCACTTCAGTAAGTTACCAGTATAAATTCCCTTTATCATTTCAATCCTTTAATTTAATTATAAATGGCTCAAACCCGTATTTATGCATGGCTACATCACCTTCATGCTTAACTCATCAACATAGAAATTGTATCGACCAAAATTGGATAGATAGTTAAGCCAATAGCTGTAAATGCAATTAGATAAGGCGCGTAGATATCTAAAGACTCACGATATCTTACCTGAGCATCCCACCAGCACCTCAATACAAGTAGCAAAGCACGTATTGATTGCCTCGGTTGCTTAAGGCTAAACAAGTGAACCCGTTCATTTTGTACATGCCCATTCTGATTAAATAGATCATATTTAATTTGGGCATTGAAAAAACAATTTGCATTAAACGATTCACTCAATGATGAATCATCATCATGCCTAAAATTATTATCATTGTATCCCGTGTAGGCAGGGGCTATATCAACCATATATCCCCCCTCCAGATCACTATGCTCACATGCACTGTAAAAAAATGAATGTTTAAGTAATTTCCCTGTCCACTCTTTTGTAATAGCTTCTTGATAGATACTGGTATAGGAATAATAACGAAAAAGTGAAAAGCCAATTGATACCAATAGTAGGTTTAATATCCCGTCCATATTGGCAAAGGTTATTTTAAAAAAAAGAGTATTAGCCTCAGAAATCTTGGCACCAGTAAAACAAATGGCAATTAATAACATAGATAGACCGACCAACAAGCGTCGCTTGCTAGCTAAAGGCCCATCCTCATGTATGGCTTTACTTAGTTCACTTGGTTGCATTAAGCAAAGCCTCCACAAATGTTTGATTGTCTTGATCAACAACAGCAACTCCCACCTCGTGTTTACGCTCAATTGCATTTAGTTCCACAAAGTACTTTTTACTTAACTGAATCTGACCTATTAACCGTAGTGATTTAATTAAACTATCAAGAAACGGTGACTTATCAAATAGTCGAATAAATGACTTCATGCACTCTTTTTGCTGAGCTGCTTTATCCTCAAACACTAGATTTCTTAGTTGTTGCCCATATAAAGCTTCATAGGTTTCACTGTACCTCGATAGAAAAGATAGGTAATACAATGCTTCAAGCTCAGCCACAAATTCGGGAGTTAGACTTCCTTTAAGCTTCTCGTAAGCATTCAAACTAATAGGCTTCTTGATGGCTCGTTCAAAAATGGGAAGCGCTCTGTCTTCAAAGTTCTTTTGAATGTCCTGTAATTTAAACTCAATAATTTGTTCTAATAGTTCACTGGATAGAGCAATTAAGTCACTCTCTTCGCCAATATTGCCAGCAAACTCTCGATGCTTTTTTATAAATTCAATCGCTCTGATGAAGCCCTTTCCACTGAGGCCTCTTAGCTCTTTCCATTTGTCTTTGGTCGTAACAAAGTAAGCACTTGTATCGTTACCACAATCTTTTGAAAGTTCCTCTAGCTCTTCTCGGTTAAGATCTTGAGTAAAAGAGCCTAATTGTCTCTGTTCACTAACAATATCAACAGTATTTAGAAGCGATACTAGCAATTCTTTGAGAGCTGTAACCACATTATGTGTGGTCTTTAAGTCAACAATCCTTTTCCCTTCATAAGTCTGCTTAACTTCCCCGCCCTGCTCCGCATTTCCTGTGGGGTAGCGAAAATCTTGTGCATCCTTATCAATGTTGTCCAAATACTCAACAATAGGGTTCATCTTTTGGTAAAGACTCATAAGCCTTGAATCATGTTGAGCTATAACTTTATAAAGAGCCCACAACATACCTAGATTGTGCCCTTTAATGTCACGTTTTTCTGTCTTCAGATCGCACTGATTCAGCTCTGTAAGCACATGTTTAATTGTTAACTCAATTGCGTGCCTAGCTGAGTACAGAATAGGGTGAACTAAGATATCCCTACTACCAAGCAACTGCTTCTCAAACAACGTTTCAAGGAGCAAAATGGATGCATCTATGTAGCCTTCTGCATAGGTTCGAAGATCGTGCATTCCATTCTCGCCCACACAGGCATTAAAGGTTCCATCATGAGAAGCCGCAAAAATATCGACAACAGGCTCACTAACACTCATAAACAAGCCTCCTTGTCGCGAACCTCTTGGTTTGCTGGCGCTTGCCCGTCTTTCACGGTGAAGTGCCGTACATCGATTTTGCCTGTAACGGCGGCTGAGATTAAAGCCGTGCGGCGTTCTTGTAGTAAATTTACTTGTGATTCAGCTCGATTCATTAACAACTCAAATTTTTCAAGTTTGGTATCGATGTATAAAGCTATCTCTTCTTGCTCATGTACAGGTGGGTAAGCAATGTTTAGCTCTCGAATATCTTCTAAACTAAGCTGTATTTTGGTACCACCGTATCCAGAACCAATAAACTGTTCCTTAGCAGCATCAGAGAGAACAAAATACGCAAGCCACCTTGAAGATATGACTAACGAATTTGGTCGACATAGAGAAACATGTTGGCTTACAAAACCACCAGCAATAGAGTCATCAGCAACACAAACAGAACCTAAATCAGCAGTAATTGATATTAACAAGTCGCCTGACTGAATTTTCGAACGCTCACCTTCAGCACCCATGGGAGGTTTTACATTCTGAATTGATTCTAATTTAGGCTCAATTGTGTCTCTAGTTAAATTTGCAATTCTAAAGAATAACTGCCCATCATCGGAATAATACTCAGCCCAACCACGGGAACCACTCGTAACAAACTCCATTAAGTGTTTATTTCTTTTAACAACCCAATGCACTGGCACTTCCCCTAACCATTCCACACCGGAGTATTTCATTGGGGCTTGTGCGTTGAGTCCTTTAGTTACTGCATGGCTGATCACTGCTTGGCGCTTTTCTTTTAATAGCTTAATCAGTTGCTGCTGCTTGTCGATTAACGTGTCGATTTTAGCCGTTTCGTGATCGAGGAAGTTGGCGATTTGAATGTCTAATGTATTATTAGGCCGCGGAATAGGAAAATTATTAATATTTTCCTGAGTCATTGTTGGCATTCCACTACCTGTGTTGTTCACATCTATCTTTGCTTTTATCAATGAAGAATTAAATAAATAGGATAAAAACCTTGAATCGATAGTCGTGTTTTTTATTAGTGCCATTTGTGGGTTAATTGTCATAGGGAAATCTACATCACTAACAATCGTTGACTTCCCATAGGTAGAGCCTGTTTTGACCAAAAGGAGATCATTCTTCTCCACCATAATCTCTGGAGACTCATAATATTTATGCCAGCTTAAAAAAGACTTCGTCGCCAAAGTAAACTTATCCCCAACTACGTTCGATGGACTTAGAACGATGGCGCCTTCACCTTCAACTACAATGTCATTTACGGTATATCCTCGAAAGCCAATTCTGCCAAAAATAGATGCTACATACTTTAAACGCGTCACTAGCCAATCTACTGGAATATCTCCAACCCACTCAACTCCAGAATGTTTATATTCTGGATACGCTTGATATTTTGATGAGTCACTCAAGGCGGGCTTATTTGCTTCACTCATGGCTGTCATTACGAATGCACCTCTTGTAACAGCTTCATGATGTCTTTACTGACATTGTCTAGATCTTTATCAATTTTAACTAAGCAACGCGGCGACTGATAAACATAGAAATGGCGGTTGAAGGGGATTTCGTAACCGACAATGCCAATCTCACCGTCTTTATCATCACGCTTATCGGCGTTAATCCATGCATCTGCCACATGGGGCGCAACTTCTTTGGTGAAGTAGGTTTCGATTAGCGCTGAAGTTCCAACATTTGGATCAAGTGGCACATTCTCGTTATCACGCAAGTCACCGTCTTGCTGGTATTCAACAACATACCCTACAAACCCTTTAACATTACCTTGATACTCAAAAGCGCCATAAAGTGGTTGTGCATCGTCTTTAATAACCTTCTTAACCACGGGTGAAGCATCTGGGTTTTTCCAAGTAATGGCATCAATAAACTGCTTTTTCTGTTTGGTATCGAACTTAATGTCAGAGGCTTTAAACGCGCCTTTGAGGGTAAGTTCGAACTGATTTAAGTCGTCAGATGGCTTAGCCTTACCACCAAAAGCATCACCCACGGCTTGCTGAAGCAGCTTTGCATCGTTCATCAATGATTGTTGCCACAACCAAAGCTTGGGCTCTAACACATCTTTAATCTGCTTTTCTTTAAGCTCGGGGAAATCAGCCTTGATCATGGCGCGGGCTTCAACTTCAACCTCAGCAAATTGGCCGTAGATGTTTATATCAGAAGGGTTTAAACCTGAGGTTTCTTGTGTCCAAGCACCGCCGAATTGCTCATACAGTGACACCATGACCGCATTTAGTGGCTTAGGTGCAAAACGCAGTGACTCAATGGCGGCATCGGTGATTTGTGCCGATAAACGCAACGGGCGCTCAATCGTTAGACGGCGGTAACCAAATTCGTAAGAGTTAAAAATTTTACTGGCAAAGGTTTTAGTCGTTTCAGCTTTTGGATTAGCAGACTGACGACCACGGTTACTTTTTACCTCGACAGGTTTATCAAGCCCCATTTCGGCAAGTGATGTCGCATCAATCACCTCAAAGTTACCGAAAGCAAGGGTAATGGTTTTAATGTCGTCTTCACTCATTACGTTACGCTTAGAACCGAGCGACTTGCGCATTTTCCCGCATAGGTTTGAGCCATCAATCAACTGAACCTTGTCTTTACGTTCAGCGTCTTTCTTGTTGCTGAGCACCCACACATAAGTCGCGATGCCTGTGTTATAGAACATGTCTGTAGGCAATGCGATGATGGCTTCAAGTAAATCAGCCTCAAGAATATAACGACGAATTTCACTTTCACCACTGCCCGCACTGCCCGTAAATAAGGGCGAACCGTTTAAGATGATACCAATACGGCCACCAGCATTAACGCTGCCATCGGTGTTATGTGTATCACGCATCTTGCTAATAAGGTGCATTAAGAAAAGCAGGGAGCCGTCAGACACCCGAGGTAAGCCCGCACCAAAACGACCATCAAAACCTTTGACTTCATGCTCAGCTTTAATATCGCCTTCAATTTTCTTCCAATCGACACCAAACGGCGGGTTAGACAGCATGTAGTCAAACTGATCGGCGGGTAGTTGGTCATTTGATAAGGTGTTACCCAGCTTGATGCGGCTGACATCTTGCCCTTTAATCAGCATGTCAGCTTTACAGATGGCGTAGGATTCTGGGTTAAGCTCTTGACCAAAGGCGCGCATAACGGCTTTAGGGTTTAACTCATGTACATATTCCATACCTGAAGATAAGAAGCCACCAGTACCCGCTGTTGGGTCGTAAATAGTGCGGATAATACCTTCTTTGGTGAGGGCGTTATCATCTTCCATAAACACTAATGACGTCGTGAGCCTAACAATATCGCGAGGAGTAAAGTGCTCACCCGCCGTTTCATTTGAGCTTTCAGCAAAGCGGCGGATCAATTCTTCAAACACCAACCCCATCTCATGGTTTGAAACGGCTTTTGGACTAAGGTCGGTAGTGGCAAACTTCTTCACCACTTTATAAAGCAGGTTGGCACCATCTAATAAACCCACAAACTCATCAAACTTAAAGTGCTCAAATATCTCACGGGCATCGGCAGAAAAGCACTGAATGTAACGATCAAGATTCGCCTTGATGTCCTTTTGTCCCATCTTGCCAAGATCCATTGGCGAGGTATTAAAGAATGACAAGCCATTTGTGGCTCGCAGAATCATCTTTTCTTCAGCCTCTTCCGGAAGATTCATTGCTTTGACTTTTTCAGCCTCAACGACCACGGCATCTTTACCCTCTTCCAATACACACTCAAGGCGACGAAGAAGGGTAAACGGTAAAATAACTCGACCATATTGTGATTGCTTAAAATCACCGCGAAGCAGGTCAGCGACCGACCAAATAAAGGCAGCGGTTTGAGAGAAGTTTGTTTTTGTCATTGATCACCCGTGAAAGCCGTTTATTGTATCGACTGGTTTAAATTAGTTTTGTTTGAATTCTACGTCGGTGCTTGTGGAACAATAAAGTACTAAACCAAGAACAGAAAGAGAAAAAATCAAGAATATTCATAATACTTTTTCACAGTTTTATAACCGTGTATAGGGGTGTTACCTCACCAATAATTTATCGATTATACACAATACACATAGGCTAAATCATCGTGAGATCAAAAAGATACAATAATTATGTTTCCATTAGTTTTGAAATAGATTATATGTTGCAGTAATCCTTTAGTTTTCAATATACCAATATGTGCAATGGTGAGTATAAATCGTTGTTAGGAAGAGTTATATGAAGATGGAATTGATACCTACAGTGCAATCACTACTAAAGCAGGATGCTATATGCATTAGAGGTGATAATGTCTTAATCGAAAAATTTACCGACCTTGTGAGTTCAGAGAGTTTTGAGTATGAGCTAATCCCTATATTCAACATCGATAATTGCCTTTTTCTTAACCACAATGCTCGAAAGATTCCTCTACTCAGTGACAGCATTGATAGACCTTTCAGTAAAAATGTACTCTATAGCATTTCACTGCAACCAGAAAAGTTTGAAGTGTTGGTGCATGCTCACTCTGCTTCGGGCTCTGACAGCACAACCAAGCCTATTTACACTGTAATCAATCCTAATGTATCAAAGCTAGAGAATGCCTTTATCGCTTTATATAACCACATTGATGATTCTACTCATTTCTTGATTTGCCAACACTGCAAGCAGCTGGTGGCCGCAGAGCTTTGCAGTGATAACACTTGTGGTAATAGCAGCAGTAATGAGCTGAACGACCACCAGCACTGTGAAACCACTTATAAGCAAGCCTTTGATACCAGCCTTGTTGATCGCATATCCTGTAGATGCGAAGTGGTTAGCGTGTTTAAGGATATCGACAATATCAAATTATATGTATTTGCTACCGCTTGGCCGAACCCTCACGAACCTGTTAGTTACAATGACATTATTGCGACCCTACCGCTCACAGCAACATTAGATGAGGTTAACGCGCTCAGGCTCAAACTAGAAGATGAGCAAGAATATCCCGCCCCTTGTTTTCACTGTAAGTGCGAGTGTGATGAAGGTGATGCCATGGGGTTAAATTCATTGGTTGATTTCGATACTGATGCAATTGTTTGTTATAGCTGTGCAACTGAGCACTATGGTGTGATTTACTAGGCGATAAACAACAAGTAAATGCTTTGATATTCATGATTAACACTCAGAACTCAAGCAGATAAGCATGCAAAGGTTCGTCCCTTTACTGCATTGAATCATCATGGGTTTTCTATCCCGCCTTAGCAGAGCCAATAAGCACTACATTATCGACAGGGTTAACCAAAAGCTCTAACCATTCGCACCACATGTTTAATGCTGCCTGCTTCTCAGGTAAATATTGGCTACGGTTGTAAATGGCCATCACTCCGCCTAACGAGTGCCCTAATAGTTGCTCAACCACATATGGGGCTACGCCTAAATCGTTTAATTTGGTGGCAAAGGTTCGTCGTAAGTCATGTAAACTCCATATATCTTTGTGTTTTAACCTTTTGCATATCAAGCTTCCAGAACCACTGACGGATTCACGACTCTTCAGCCCACCTAGAAGATAACCTGTTTCACCATGGCGCTTATGTAGAAACTTGATAAGGGGTTTAATGCGAGCAGGGATTGGCCTAATAATGAGCGTGTCAGTCTTACTATGAGCTTTGGGCACTGTCCATAAGTCGCGATCTAAGTCCCACTCCTCAAAGGTAGAAAGTCGTAACTCTTGTGTTCGAGCGCCAAATACAATGAGCAGCTCACACAGATAACGCATATAGAACGTTCCCTCCCGCTTTTGGATAGAACTCATCAGATCATACAACTCAACGTCAGAAAGCACTCGGTCTTTCTTCCTTTGCTTTTTACCGACATCGGTAACAATCAAGTCATCCAATTCACGGCTTATTGCATATCGTCTGACACGGCAAAACCGTAATGCCTGTTTAGCATTTTGAAGTATTTGACCAACGGCAACAGGTGCAGGCCTTTGCTTGCCTTTTATTCCCTTGCGGATACGGTCGAAGCATTCGATCCAATGTCGGGTTTCAGTTTGCTCTATCGGGAAATGACCAATATAAGGGTAAATATGCCTATTGAATTGCGCAATATTTTTATCAACATTGACACGATTATCTCGAGCATAATTGTCAATCCAATACTCTAATGCTTGTTTCACCGTTACAGGCGTTAAGGTCTTATCTCTACTCATGCTTCGTTTTAACTTAGGGTCATGCCCTTCTGCTAACCATGAGCGACATTCTTCGGTCATATCCCTTGCTTGTCTGAGCAACACATCAGGATAATCACCTAAATCCATGCGTCTATTTTTACCATTGATCTTATAACGAAACTGGAAACGAACTTTGCCTTGTTTTGAGACTCGTGCGCCTAGTCCTTTGCCGTCGGATAGCTCTTGTATTTTAGATTGAGGCTTACCACTTAAAGCACGCAACGACGTTTCGTACAGCATGATTGTATTGACTCATTTGGGTGAGGATCTGGCCAATTCCATGTACCCCCATATGTACCCCCATCTAATCATAGGAACCAATATCAACCAATACCTACGAGGACAACAAAAACCTCTTAGCTGTTGATAACCAAGAAAAACTTATACCAAACAGAGACATATCAATACCACTGAAAACAGCAAAAATCGCTGTATGGCATGAACTAAGACTTAGCGTCTAAGTTTTTGTAGTGAAACGGGCTTTCCAGCAATGGAAAGCCCGTTTTGTTTTATCAGTTACCCCCATAGTGACACACCACTTATCACCAAGCGTTAAAGACGATGAGAAACATCCCTTTTTAATGACTAATGTGCCTGTAGCCGAGTGATTTTCGCTGTAGCAATGGTATTGCTACAGCTGGACCCACTATTATCCCGATAATTTTTACAGCCCCAAAAAACCCCACGGGCACTTTCTCTTAAGGTCATATCAGCGCCACATATGTTGCACAATGGTGCCATGTGACCACAATTATCGCTTAAGCAAATAGTGAAACCTTTAGCGCGTTTGCGAGTCATTGGGCTGCCACAGAGATCACAGCCTGCTTGTTTGTTATCGCATAATGGAGAATGTGAGCAGGAGAAAAATGACTTAAACTTGCCGGTTCCCCGTATTAGCGTGCCCGTAGTACATTGAGCACATTTGATCTGCTCAAACAGTGTTTGCACCAAAGACCTACTGAATTCATTCTGTTCAATGGCATAGTGCTGCTGAATAAGTTCGACCAAAAATGGGCTGGCATCGGTCATATCGGCTAACACGTAAACCCGATGCTTTGCTCGAGTCAGTGCGACATAAAATAATCGCCGTTCTTCGGCAAATTCAAAATCTTCAGCTTGAGGCAAGAAAGCGTCGAGTATTGGTGGGGTCATTTTCTTTGACGGAAACCCATGTATGCCTTGTGTCAGCCCCATGATCACCACATAGTCAGCCTCTTTACCTTTGGATGCATGAAACGATAAACACTCAATCACTAACATGGGGTAGTTAACCGTTAACTGACGCAGCAGATCTTTATCTGGCAGCTGAAACCAAAAGCGTGCCAGTAAGTATACTGTCGGTTTAGTTGTGGGCTTATCAGTGGCTTTAGCTACGCGGACAGACAGCGCATTCAAGGCTTGCTCTAATGCATTTGAACTCGGTTCATCTTTGGTTGCGCCCTCATTGGCGCCGCGGCGAAGTATTGATATCGCAGGATCGACAACCTGTACTATCGAATGAATATTTTTGTTGATTTGATTAGGGTTTTTGCTCACAAAGGCACTGGCTACTTCGCCGATACGGTTATTAAATCTAAACGTAAGGTCTAAATATGTTTCGGTAGTATTGCCAAAATACCGCGAAAATTGAGTCGTTAAGCTGACATCCGCACCACTGAAGCGATAGATGGCCTGCCAATCATCTCCAACACAAAATAGTGAGGTATCAGTGTTGCTCGTATTCGCTCTCGAATCTCGCAGGGCACGCACTAAACGCGCTCTAGGTTCTGAAATATCCTGAAACTCATCGACCATAATATATCGCCAAGGGCTAACATATTGGCCGCTTTGCAGATAACCGAGCGCTTTAGCGATCATATCTTCAAAGTCGATATCACCCCTGGCAGATAAATGCTGCTGATATTGCTGTAAAATGGGCTGCAACAATTCAAACGCTTTACGGGTTTGTTGAGGATCGCCAGCATTGGCAAATATCTGCTCTAAGCCTTTTTCATCAACACAAGCCGCTTTGTATAAGCCGATTAACTGACTGAACAGTTTAGCCAACTCAGTCACTCGTCCTAGCTTATAAAGGGTTGCCAATATGGCGTCGTCAGGCAATGGCGAATAGTTAACTTTAAATACCGTTAAGGCCTGCTCGAGCCTGTTGATTAACTGATTTTTTTTGTGCTGATAATAAAATAATTCAATGCAGTTAGTTTGATGTTTTTTATGTAACTGACGTTGCCACTCCATTGATGCAAAATACGCAGCGTTATCGATATAAGGCGCAGTATTATTGGCGCCATCGATAGCGTAATACTCAATGTAAACGTGATGTTGTGGAAGATAAAAATCAGCTTGATACTGACGAAAATCAACTGTACTGACGTCATATTCATATTTGGCTTCATACTGATATTCAATGCCATTAATAAATAACCAATTGGCGATATACAGCTCAGCAAAGCTTTTCACTCTTTCGCCTTTTAATGAGCGGATGTCGTTATCATTTAGATATTCAAAGTAATCACCTTCGGTGGTAAATTCGAACGGGTTTTTCTCCACGTAATAAAAATGACTAAAGTAGTCGAAAACTTGTTTACGATAAGGCTCATCTTCAATCAAGGTTTGTAAGCGATTGTGCACCCATTTATCTTTAGCCTGCTCATCGTTTACCCAAGGTGACAAGCTGGGGTTAACACCTTCAACCTCGGCAATGATTTTCAATCCTAAACTATGAAAAGTACTCGCCTTAATATCATCGGTGCCAAGCTGGTGTTTAATTCGCTGGTCCATTTCTTTGGCGGCTTTTTTACCATAAGCCAATAATAAAATATCATCCGCTTGAGCTTGGCCACTAGCAACTAAATACCCCGCGCGGCCAACCATTACACTGGTTTTACCGGTTCCCGCACCCGCTAACAGCAGATTGTTATCGTCGTCAATAATACATGCACGGCGCTGTTTATCGGTTAATGGGTTTGATTCGACATGATCGAAAAAGTCAGCAAACGCGAGTAATTGAGATTGAATATAATGCTCACGAATATGCTCCACATCCGCATTATTCCAGTGGTAAAAATCGCGCAATTGAGTTAACGCCGCGCGTATTTTTGTGGGCAATTCGACGCTGTCACTCCAGGGAAACCAGCGGCGGTATTCTCGCTCAATTCTCGGGCGTATTTTGTCAACCAATGACCGGCGTAAATAGCGGCTCGATATTGCTTTTTCAATTCGAGAGATCAAATCACATAACTGGTTTTCATGGGATAAGGCCCAGAGTAATTCGACTTGTTGTTTAAATTGAGACTTAGCGAAATAGCTCAGAAATGGAATTTGATAACAAGTACCGGCGGCATTCACACTTAGCAAGCTACCGAGTAAACTGGCACTAAAAACTGGCGGGTGATCTAACTGCTGCCACGATAGGTGGCCAGCATTGAGCAATTGATGAGTCTGTCGAAATCGTGCTAAAAACTGCCCTTGAGTTGAAATAAAGGTGATGCCCTCTGTCGTTAACTCAAGCGCATTGGCACTGCACTGATACAAATGTCCAAACCAACTGTGAGGGATATGTTTAACTGAATATTCTGCTGACAATGTAAAACCTACGACTAAATGGTTTCTGGGGTTAACCGACTAATATTGAAGATAACTTTACAGCAAATAATTAGCCATTACGGATTTAAATCAATAATACACCTCGCCGGCATTTAAGTGAATGTGCTAAGCAACTCACAGGCTTAACGAGGAGCCCTCCGAAATGTTGTCAATAACCTATAGCGCGATATCGCCTTTAGTGTAACGCGGCGATCGACGGCCTATTGAACACCCGATAAATTCTCGAAAAGTGCTCATCTACATCCGCATTGTTGACATGCTGGTCGCCGTTGATGACATAACTGCAGCCAGATACCGACTAAGGGATTGTTTGTATGGTGAAGTGGACCCAAACAATTATTTACATATCAATTAGCAATGATTATCGCCTTGTTCCGTTGTCGTTAAACTAAAACAAGCCAAATCAATCTAGTGCAACCAGATTAAATAGCGCTGAATCGTCTACTCAATAATGTATAAATTGGCACCGAATATGTGAACCAGCTAACAAAACCATTGCGAGTAAATTGAAGCCATTCAAAGATGCATATAATATACATGTAAATTATGTGGCATCTTTGGAGTGGCTCATGTCAACACCGCAAACAACTGAACAGTTATCACTATTATCGCTGGTTGATTTAATCGATCATATTGAAGCGACTCACCATAGGTATATCCGTGAAACAGCGCCATTATTGATTGAGTACACCGAAAAAATGCTTCGTGCTCATGGTGATGATCATGATGAGATCAAACCATTGGCGCAATGTGTACGCGAGTTAATTGACGAATTAATGCCCCACTTGATGAAAGAAGAACAGATCCTGTTTCCAGCGATTAAATCCCTCAGCTTAGGTCAGCCTGTCAATGGCTGTTTTGGCCATATTGGCAACCCGATTAACATGATGTTGCACGAGCATGATAATGCCGACCTCATGCTTCATACTATTCGACGCTTAACCAATGACTACACTATTCCTGCAGGCGTTTGCCACACATGGCAAGCATGTTATCGCACCTTGGCTGAATTTGATGCCGACTTACAAACTCATATTGACGTTGAAAACACCCTATTGTTCCCCAAAACATTAGCGCTATAATTTACTCAAATCCCCTTCTTGAGAAGCAACGCCGACTTAACCCAAGCGGATTTGCTTCCTTTTTTTAGCGAAACTTCATACAGTAACATTGCCAGCAATATTATGGAGTCAGTATGTCACCTCATCATTACCCAACATTTGCCCTAGACGACATCGCCAATTTACATGAGTCTGCCCAAGTAGAGTTTAAGTTAGCGGGTGGACGAGACGGCAAGGGTACTTTGCCCGAAGGCATGTGGGAAAGCTACAGTGCTTTTGCCAATACCTTAGGCGGTGAAATTATTTTAGGCGTAAAAGAACTGCATGGTGATTTTACTATTGAAGGGATTGTTAATCCGATGCCGATGCTCAGTGAAATTTGGACAATTCTACAAAATCCGAAAAAAATCAGTCACAATATTTTAGCGCCGACTGATGTGCAAATTATCGAAATCATGTCTAAAAAGCTTATTCGCATCCATGTACCCTGCGTCGACGTAAAAATAAGACCTATCTACGTCGGCACCGATCCTTATAGCGGCACCTACTTTCGTGTAGGTGATGCTGATATGCATGCTAGCCGCGAGCAAGTGGAACAAATGAGCCTTAAAGCAGGTATCGACCTAAAAGGCTAAATCCGCGCTAAAGCAACTCGAGCAGTAAATCCAATTGGTTGATTTCAATATGCGGTAATACCGGTTGTGCTTTTTTATGCCTTTGCTGCATACATGGATTTAACCAGACACTTTGGCAGCCCGCCATTTTCGCCCCAGCAATATCGGACAGCGGATGATCGCCCACATGCAATAACGCCGACGGCCTAATATCTAACTGGCGGCAAGCGAGGGTAAACATGTCGGCTGCAGGTTTCATTTTAACGCCATGACCTGGGTGTAATACAAATTGCATCACCTTATCTAACCCAATACGTTGGGTGTCGACATTACCATTGGTGATACCGATAAGTCGGTAGCGTTGACTGAGACGTTCTAGCAGCTGCATCACATTATTATCAATGGTAAAATTACTACGATGATGATGAAAACAGGTCATCCCATCTTGTGCCCCTTTACTGGCTTCAACTTCGCTATAATTAAAGTGTAAAAGACCTTGGTGCAACATGGCATAGCGGGCGGCACTGGTATCATGAGCTAACTCTGGGTGTCGCGTAAACAGCGCATGTTTGAGTTGCTGCCATTGATCGACATTCCATGCTGTTGTAGCGGGATAGGTTTGATTAATGAACCAAAACAGTTGCTCACTGGCATGCATTACATAAGGAAGGTTATTGTACAGCGTGTCGTCTAAGTCAAAACTAATCGCGCTAAACGTTTGTAGACGCTGATATTGGATTATTGAAGCTTTAGGCAATGGCGATATCATTATTTCCCCCTGTCTTTTTTCGCTCTTGGATGCGCGTTATCGTACACTTTGGCAAGGTGTTGAAAGTCTAAACTGGTATAAATTTGTGTCGTCGATAAATTAGCATGACCGAGTAATTCTTGTACGGCACGTAAATCTTGGCTTGATTCAAGCATATGGGTTGCAAACGAATGGCGCAACTTATGCGGATGAACTTTGACCGCCATGGCTTGCTCTTGCCCCCACTTAGCCATACGCGCTTGAATACTACGATGAGACAATCGTTTGCCTTGACTGCTGACAAATAACGCATCTCCTGCTTCAGCGCAAGGTAGTTGATTACGGCAATTCAGCCAAGCGGTCAATGCCTGTAATGCTAGCTTACCAATAGGCACAACACGCTGTTTACTGCCCTTACCCATGACTTTAACTTCACGTTGATCAAACTTGATGTCAGCGCAATCTAAGCTGGCTAGCTCGGCTAAACGTAAACCACTTGAATAAAATAATTCCATAATGGCTTTGTCACGCAAACTCAAAGGATCATCGCCCTCTATGGACAATAAATGACTAACGGCATCCACATCCATATTTTTTGGTAAGGGTTTATTTTGTTTTGGTGCACTTAATGTCTGTGCTGGGTTTACCGTTACGGCACCTTCGCGCAATAAAAAATCAAAGAACTGTTTTAAGGCAGACAAACACAAAGACAAAGATCGAGGACTCAATCCTTTACGATGTAACCTTGCCAGTACAGATTGCAGTTGTTCACGAGTGGCATCTATGAGGTTGGTTGGTTCCGTTAAGATGGCTTCAACTCGACGCAGTTCAAACATATAGTTACGCACGGTATAGGCTGAAAGCTGTCTTTCTGAGGTCAAATGTTGGCTAAATATCGTTTGCCAGTCTGTTGGCTTCATCAAGGTACTCCCAGATTGTAACTACTCAGGCCGTCGCCATTTAAGCCTATTTCATTGTTGAAAAATGCTCGTTTAACACACTAAACTACGCTTTTTGCCTTGAACTAAGCATAAATGACTTAGTCCTGAGCATTTAGATTACATTTTGATACCAACATCTCAAATGAGAATGGCGACTAAGTGGTTACAAACGATTGACCTAATCCGTGTATCCTAAAAAATACACTTGGCATTAACGATTACAGTTGCGGCAACATATGGTCCAGCAAACGACGCAATTGGCTAAATAACAACGAATCCATGTCGGGATGAAAATGGGTTGGATTTTTACTTGCGATGGCAAATATCACCTGGCCATTTTCATCAGATAATTTAGTTAATGCCACAGAGCCGACTTCGCTACCAAACAAACGTTTAGATTCTGACTGGGTTAACCGGCCAAAGTAATAACCGTTTTGGACTCGATGACGCCAAATCTTAGCTAATTCACTGTCGATATCGTGCACAGTAATCAACCTGACATGACTAAAGCCAAACTCGGTTTTTAACCCCTCTGACAGCACTAGACGCAGCTCACCCAAGTCTTGGCTCGCAAGCATTTTAAACGATAACTCAGTATTAAATTTAAATATTCTCTCGTTATGAGTCGCAATATTCATTAGCGAAGTAATTTCTTCTTCGAGCTGACCCACTCGTTGACGCAATAGCTCTTGTCGGCGTTCAACTAATGATACCGCGCCGCGTTCAGTATGCGGTATACGCATGGCGACTAACAGCTCAGGATAGCGATTAAAAAAGTCAGGATTATCCAATAAGTATTCGCGGATCAACATTTCATCAAACGGCGCTTGCTGCATACTCACCATCATATCGGCACCAAGATCTTGGCCAATTGAATTAATATCTTTTGCTTGAGCGCTGCTAACAGTATCGTCAGCGGCCTCATTGGTTAAACTGGCTTCAGAGGTAATGTCACTCATAATTGTATTTGTCCGTCATATACGTGTTCAGCCGGTCCAGTCATCCACAGAGGTTTACCCTCACCGTCCCAATTGATCACTAAACTACCACCAGGTAAGTCAACTCTCACCTGCTTATCAAGCTTACCTTGTAATTGCCCAACAGCTGCAGCGGCACAGGCTCCTGTACCACAAGCTAACGTCTCTGCCACACCACGCTCATATACCCGTAATTTAATATGTCCAGGGGTAATGACTTGCATAAAGCCCACATTCACGCCTTTAGGAAAGCGCTCATGACGGGTTAACATACTACCAATTTCATCAACGGCCACGGTTTGCACATCCTCGACGTCGATGACACAGTGTGGATTACCAATTGAAATAGCGCCACATAAGTAAGTTTGCATTGAGGTTTGTAGTAAGTATGTTTTTTCGCTTTTTTTGGCTTTAAACGGAATTTGGCTTGGCTCGATAACAGGTACGCCCATATTGACTGTCACGTTACCATCACGCTCAATCCGTAAAGTGATTTTGCCTGAATTAGTACTCACGCGAATTTTATTTTTTTGGGTTAAGCCTTTATTTCGAACAAAACGAGCAAAACAGCGAGCACCGTTGCCACACTGTTCAACTTCACTGCCATCGGCATTAAAGATGCGATAATGGAAATCTAAATCAGGATCATAGGGCGGCTCGACCAACAGTAGTTGATCAAAACCAATCCCAAAATTGCGATCTGCAAGACGGCGAATTTGCTCAGGCGAAAAAAACACATTTTGTGTTACGCCATCAACAACCATAAAGTCATTACCCAGTCCGTGCATCTTAGTGAAATGGATCACAAAAGTTTCCTTATAAAACGTTATGCCGCTAGCTTATTGCCTATGGCAATAAATGTTCGCCTTGCCAAAGTTGTTGTAGCGTTTCGCGCTGACGAACAACAAAATCATCACCGCCATCAACCATAATCTCAGCGACTCTTGGGCGAGAATTATAATTTGAGGCCATCGCAAAACCGTAAGCGCCACTAGAGCGAACCGCTAAGAAGTCACCCGCTTTTACCGCTAACTGCCTGTCTTTACCCAAAAAGTCACCAGTTTCACACACTGGGCCTACGATATCATAAGCAAACGTTGGCGCATCATTTTGTTGTACCGGAATAATATTTTGCCATGCGCTGTAAAGTGATGGACGTATAAGATCATTCATTGCCCCATCGACAATCGCAAAACGCTTATCGCTATTTTCTTTTAGATAAAGCACTTGAGTGACGAAAATACCTGCGTTAGCCGCAATCGCACGACCCGGTTCAAAAATTAACGTTAACTTACGTCCATTTAATCGTTCAAGTAATGCTGCAGCATAAGCATCGGGATGTGGCGGGGTTTCAGCGTTATAAGTCACGCCTAAGCCGCCACCTACATCAAAATGTTTTATCTCAATTCCTAGCTCACCTAAACGGTCTATCAACGCAAGCATGCGATCCATCGCATCTAAGAAAGGTTTTATTTCAGTGAGCTGAGAACCAATATGACAATCAACCCCTTTAACATGTAAATGAGCTAATTGAGCCGCACGGGCAAAAACCACTTCGGCTTCATCCATTGCGATGCCAAATTTATTTTCTTTAAGACCTGTCGAAATGTAAGGATGAGTACCGGCATCAACATCAGGATTAATCCGCAGTGAAACAGTTGCCACTTTACCTAAGCGCCCGGCAACATCATTGAGCTGTTCAAGTTCGGCACTCGACTCAACATTAAAACAGTAAATTCCGATGTTGAGAGCTTGCTCCATTTCGGCAACGGTTTTGCCCACACCAGAAAAAACCACTTTGTTAGGATCGCCGCCCGCTTGCAGTACACGCGAGAGCTCACCGCCAGAGACAATATCAAAACCACTGCCTAAACGGGCCAATACATTTAATACCGCAAGATTTGAATTGGCTTTCACTGCATAGCAAATAAGATGAGGATGATCAGCAACGGCATTATTAAAGGCATGCCAATGACGTTCTAACGTGGCACGAGAATATATGTACAGCGGCGTGCCGTGAATCTTGGCCAATTTAGCTACATCGCAGTCTTCTGCGAATAGTGAATTATTTTGATAAGAAAAGTAATCCAAAATACGGTCCCTTATAAATGCTATTCTTGTTGTGAAATTGAGGATTGAGAGTCGAGTTCCTCTGTTTGCTTTAGCACATCTGTGCTGGCAGATTTTGGGGCGACTTTATTGACCACTGGCTCAGGTGTTTTGTACAAAACCCCTTTTTGACCACATGCGGTTACGAATAGGCTAGCAAGCATAATAAATAAAAGCAGTCTCATTTTTCTCAACATCTGTGCATCTAGTTAATAATGGACTTATAATCGCATTCATAACGCAGAAAGCAAAGGATAGAAATACATGGCTATTACAGATACTGAATTTCATCGATTAGCCGATGAAATGTTTGCCGAGATAGAAAACGCGGTAGAAAAAGCAATTGACGAGCAAGATGCCGATGTCGATATCAATGCAAGCGGCAATGTTTTGCAGTTGGCTTTTGAAGATGGTTCGCAAATCGTCATCAATAAACAAGAACCGCTTCATGAAATTTGGCTAGCCACGAAATCTGGTGGCTATCACTTTAATTATAATGACGAAAAATGGTTAGATACCCGTAATGGATTGGAATTTATGCCTTTCGTGATTGATGCAATTAACAAGCAAAGCGGTATTGTGCTCAAGATAAACCCATAAATGTCCCAGTGTTTGAGTTTGTGATAGCGATTGAGTGAGTTATTAAATAGTGATTGAGATTGGGCTTATGCTTAAAATGCTGAGCCCATCTCATCTTTTGACAAACCAAAGGGCATAACGGTTAATTCACCTTCTATGCGTATAAGTTGGAAAAACTGCGGCATATTAAAAACAGGATGTCGTTGTTTTTTCTCGTCAAATACGTATAAGTGACTTTCTTGGGCGACAAAATCATTGATGTGAGTATGTTGATATTGTAAATGCTCAAGCTGATTAATTTCATCCGCGATATACACATCCAGCATTTGATTACGTTTATGTAAAAAGTACTGTTTCGCACCCATCACTGTATATTGGTAGATCACCGATGGCGCACTTGAATGAGGATCACCCGCTAAATCAGGCCGCGGCAACACATAAGTTTCATCACTCTTTTTATGAGCCATCGAATCACGTTTACGATACATCATCCCTAAAGAATTAAAATACAGACGGTATCGTTGATCACCAATCGTTATTGAATGCATCAATGTATTCGTCTGATCCGCCTTCTTCATTAAACCATAACAACGTAACAGCAGTGTTTTAAGCTGATTGAAAATCTGTTGCTTTAACTTGGCTGAGCAACTAATAATCGATAAATCAACTTGTTCATTCGAACGCTTTAATCCCAATATAATAAATGAAATCGCTTCAAGTAATGCGGTGTGACCATTAAAACGATGACATTTCCATTCACCCCAACTGTCTAAACACACGATTGCAACTGATGACAACATATTCCGTTTAGTTTGACCTAGCGATAAAACAGTGGCATTCGGATTATCCAGCATCGATTCTGGTCCATACCATTGAGTCGTCGGATCACCATCCATATTCGTAATAAACACAATTTTTTGATAAAACCATGGCTCACATAAATCGCGCTTAGACACCGTCGGCACATGATGCATGATAGGGATCAATTTACGCGAAAGGTAGCCTAGCTTGTCGGCGCGCATTTTATTGCGCCCAACTTGAAACCAATGAGTCTCTGAAGTTGCCAGACCATTCATCACTGACCACGCGACTAAGTTGCATATGTTGTCAGCATCGTGTATTGCATGATTATCGAAAGCGTTTTGTTGATAACGAGTATCGACTTGAAATTGATCCAGCTCGTCATAAGGTTGGCAATATAAATAAAATCGTGATGTCTTTAAGCAATGGCGGATCGTTAATGACTTTTCCGCGGTCGATAAACTCCATAAACGATTTAGAGGCTGCAACAAATGGTCATCATGACTAAAATAAGTGTGTAATTTACGCGCCAACAAGCCGAGTTCTTCAACCCGCATACGTTCACTTAGCGTTTGTTTCGAGGCAAATTTTAATAGATTCTTGTAACTGACTAATAACAGTTCACTGAGCTGCTGATTGAACCATTTTAACTGGCCGGCATGCCAATAAGGGCTATTATCCAATGTGGTGACTAACTCATGGCTCCATTCCCATTGCTTAACGAGGCTGTTAATTTTTTCAACCCGCCAGTCTGTGGCACTATGAGGTGATACACACGATAACGTAACACCAGACTTTAAGTAAAAACAACGTCTGACAATTTCTAAACGATTATGCTCTCCCTGAGCAATCAAGTAAGCTTCTATACGTTGATAAAGCAGTAAATAAGCATCGTTATCAACACTAAAATTTTGTTGTTGACAATATTGCCAAATTTGTTGAGTTATTAACGTGGTATGGGGATATTCCGAGGCATATGTTTCCAGTAACAATACTTTTAATAAGGCTTTATGAGGTTTATTTAACCCCTTATAAAGCTGCCATAATGAGGCACCAAAATACTCTCCTGCTGGCAATGAATTGACATCACCAAGATACAGTAAGTTAGGATCAGATTCAGTATCTTGACTAACCGCATCGGGCCACCAAGCAACAATTTTGCCTGCGAGTCGAATGTGAGAGCGGTAAAACTCTTCTAACAATAGCCAATGTTGGCTACTACCACTGTGTTCTATGCCTACTGACTGGCAATTATCAAATGCGCTGCATTCTCTAAATTGCATAGGATGCACAAGATAAAAGTTAACTTCAAACTCAAAACCAGCAAACCAGTCAGTAATAAGTTTGTTCTTATATTCGATTAAGTTAAGCTGGTCTTGGGTAAGATTACTGTTGTAAACCAACCAGATATCAATATCACTTTGCGGGTTTTGTCCAAAACTGGCAGTGCTACCCATGGCATATATGCCTTCAAAAGCCGTAGCACTTGAATCAATAGCCTCCGAAATAGGTAAACTCAAGGCATCACATGCTGAAATCATCGCGTCTGATAAGGTAAAACCGTGTATTCCACACGGCGTGCCGGGGTCAATAATGCCGGGGACGTCTGTTTGATTATGATGGATTAAAAAAGGAATAATATGAAATAAATGTTGCTGTAAATCAGGCAACACATTAAGCACTCTAGTCAATCTGATGCTATTTAGTTTTTCAGCTAGATCCTTTTGATAATATGCCGTTTTATCCGTCAAGACTCACATCCTTTATACTTTGGCTAATACAAACGCTTAAAAACAAACCGTTAATAACAAATAATTATAAAAAACTAATTTATTATTACAATTACCACCAATAAAGCCAACCAACCTCACGTTTTCGCCAAAACAGTGATAATGGTAGCACTTTTTTTTAGTTTCGCCAGAAGTTAATCGAGGATCTAGGCCCAGAATAAGCTCTACAGACTTCAAACAATTGCCATCGATTTGTTACATCATCGCTTGAGCAATGATAGCATTACCTCAATGAGGCTATCTGATGGATCTACTACAATGTCTGAAAATATAATTCGTATCGCAACACGTAAAAGTCCACTGGCAATGTGGCAAGCTGAATTTGTCAAAGCTGAACTTGAACGCATTCACACTGGATTAACCGTTGAACTATTGCCGATGAGCACCAAAGGTGATGTCATTTTAGATACTCCGTTAGCTAAAATCGGTGGCAAAGGACTGTTTGTTAAAGAGCTTGAAGTTGCCATGCTTGAGAATCGTGCCGATATTGCAGTGCATTCAATGAAAGACTTGCCGGTAGACTTTCCAGAAGGGTTAGGGCTTCAAGTTATTTGCGAACGTGAAGATCCACGCGATGCTTTTGTATCAAATAATTATAAATCTATCAGCGAATTGCCTCAGGGCGCGGTGGTAGGCACATCAAGTTTACGCCGACAGTGCCAAATTAGAGCCGCTCGCCCTGATTTAGTGATCAAAGATTTACGCGGTAATGTTGGCACCCGTTTAGCCAAGCTCGACAGCGGTGATTACGCAGCCATTATCTTGGCAGCTGCAGGATTAATACGCTTAAAATTGAATGACCGTATTGCAGGTTTTATCTCTGCCGAAGAGTCACTTCCAGCTAATGGCCAAGGTGCGGTGGGTATTGAGTGCCGTACCGATGATGAGCGCGTTAAGGCATTATTAGCGCCACTTGAACATTTAGAAACCCGTTATAGAGTGCTTGCTGAAAGAGCAATGAATTCCCGTTTAGAAGGCGGATGCCAAGTCCCTATTGGTGCTTTTGCTGAAATTAACGGTGATACCTTAACCTTACGAGGTTTAGTCGGTAATCCTGATGGTAGCCAAATAGTCCATGGCACAGTATCGGGCGCTAAGCAGGATGGTATAGCTCTTGGTAAATCTCTTGCAGAAGATTTAATCAGTCGCGGCGCTAAAACTATTTTAGATGCTGTGTATGCCCGTTAATATTTTGTCATCAAGATAACAGACGATGAAAGTCTTGTTAACGCGCCCACTCGGGCGCAATCAAGCAATGGAGGAGCAACTCTCTCGTCGAGATGTTGCTTATCTTGTTACTCCACTTTTAGCGGTCATTGATACAAACGAATCGATTACTAACGCAGTACTAGACCAAACTGATAATTTATTATTTATTAGTACCAATGCCGTCGATTTTGCCGCAAAAAAACTCCACAACAATTTCCCCTCATGTTGCCGTTATTTTGCTGTCGGTCAAGCAACGGCAGATAGCCTAGCCCAATATAATATCCATGCCGTTAGCTCGCCAGAAGACAGTCAAGATAGCGAAGGCTTATTGTCACTGCCCCAATTACAGCATGTCGAAAAGCAATCATTTATTATTGTTCGAGGCTTAGGCGGACGAGAAACACTCGCTGAGCAGTTACAACTACGTGGCGCCAATGTGAACTATTGGCAGGTCTATCAACGCGCGCTACCAAAACTTGACGGCAAAGAGATAACTCAACACTGGAAATCGTTTGGGATAGATACCATTGTGATTACCAGTGGTGAAATATTATCCAATTTAATCGAGCTTGTACCAAAAGAATTATTTGCATGGTTACGTGCATGTCATATCATAGTCCCCAGTAATCGCGTCGAGTTACAAGCTAAATCAATGGGATTGAGCCATATTACCAATGCAAATGGAGCCAATACTCAAGCTATACTAACGAGTCTTGCTTTATAATTTGTTCTTGTATTGTTATGTTGCATCGACACGCATTTATTAATATTGCTTTTATTGGTTATATTTTTGCTTTCAAGGACTGTTCATGGAAAACAATAAAAAAGATCCAAACTCGCCAGCACACAAGGATGAGAACGTTATGTCTCCTGCGCCAAGTCCAACGGACAATCCGGCACAGGCCAAAAAAGGCAATGCGACCAGCCAGCAGTCTGCTGACAGCAAAACCAATAATAATCAGTCTAATCCCTCTGCAAAATCCTCTGTAAATTCTCCTGTAAATTCTCCTGTAAATAAGAGCCGACGCAAAGCTAAACCTAGCTCTTGGTGGATCCGCCTTGGAGTCTTGTTCAGTTTAATCGTGGCAATAATTGCTATCGCAGCTTGTTATTGGCTCTATTTGCAGCTTGATCAACAAGGCAATGACCAAGCTCAGTTGGAACAAAGTCTCACTGAGCAAGTAACACAAAATAAATCGTTAAAAGATGAATTACAACAAACGACAATGGCAACCAATAAGCGCATTGGTACACTAGATCAACAACAGTCAAACGATACCAAAGCTTATGCGAAGTTGGCCGATCTGCAGCAATCAACTAAACAATTGCAAGAACGCGTCGCCATTATTGCTCAGCGCAGTCCTAACCATTGGATGGCATCAGAAGCGGAATACCTAGTGCGCATGGCGGGCCGAAAGCTGTGGTTAGAAAATGATCCACAAACTGCAATTGGTTTATTACAGTCAGCAGATGAGCGCATCAGCGCCATGAAAGATCCTGCATTAACATCTCTGCGTAAGGCCTTAGCTGATGACATCACCAACGTTAAAGCATTAAAAACCACAGACGTAACCAATACTATTTTTGACCTAGATATCCTTATCGATGGCTTAACACAATTACCGTTAAATCGTGTTGATGAAAATTTTGCTGCAACCAAAAATACCCCGCCAGTAACGGACTCAATTGACGACTGGCAACAGAACCTGGCCCGAACTTGGCATGATTTAACTGATGGCTTCATCACTATCCGTAAACGTACTACTGATTTAGAACCGCTATTGTCACCTGAACAACAGTGGTATTTGGTCGAAAACATTCGCAACAAATTACTGCAAGCACAATTAGCATTGTACCGATTTGATCAAGTGAATTATCAACAGTCTATTTCATTAGCAGACAAGTGGTTACAACAGTACTTTGATTTAAGGGATCCAAAGACCAAAGCAACGATTAAGTCTTTAGATAAACTTGCCAAGGTTAAGATTGACAAAATTACACTCAATAAATTTCAAGCATCGCCACTACTGCAGCAACTCGTTATCTATGGTGAGATTATGCCTACTGAGGAGCCTGCACAATGATTAAGACGCTAGTTTATGTGGTGCTCATTTTAATTGGACTGTGTCTCAGTCCACTTATTGTTGGGCAAAGTGGTTACGTGTATATCGCGATTGGCGACTACCAAGTCGAAACCAGTTTAGTAGTAGGAGTGATTGGATTAATTGTATTTTATTTTGCGCTGCAATTACTCGAGTGGTTAATCGTCCTTCTATTAAATATCGTACTAAGCAGCCGATATCTTCCAGAAGAATGGCGAAGAAAAGCGGCTAAAAAACATACGTTAATCGGCGCTTTAGCACTGGCAGAAGAAGATTGGCCAGCGGCAGAACGAGCCATGGCTAAAGGTGCTGAAAAAGGTGAAATTCCAGTATTAAACTTATTTGCTGCGGCAAGAGCAGCACACTATCAAGGTGATATCACCGCGCGGGATCATTATTTAACTCAAGCAGAGGTCCACCCTATCGCAAAAACGGCGGTATATACTTCGCGTACTCGTTATTTAATCAAGCAGGGTGAATTCGTTAAAGCCCGTGCAATACTAGATACACTCAGCCCCACAAGTAAAAGCAGTGCCCCAGTGTTGAAACTGGCTCAAGAATTATATCTACAGCAACAGGATTGGCAGGCATTAAAGTTGCTGTTACCTATTTTGAAAAAGCGCCAATTGTTAGCTGAAACGGAGTGGAGTCAATTAAACACTAAAACGAATAATATTTTAATGTTGAATGCAGCAAAAACCTCTGAAGCAGAGTTGAATAAATGTTGGCATTGGTTAAATAAGTCAGAACGTAAACAAGATGAATTAATATTAGCTTATGCTCATGGCCTTATTCAGTATGGTCACAAAGAACAAGCGATAAAGTTAATTCATAAACAAGTTAACGCTTCGCCATCGGCGGCTTTATTTTCGGCAATACCAGATTTAATTAGTGCACAAGATCAAGATATACGTAAATTACTCGGCCGATTAGAAACCTCTCATGAAAATGATGCTGACTATCAAATGTGCCTAGCGAAACTTGCCATTCAAAGCCGTGACACTAAACAAGCCAAAATTCATTGGCAAAACGTATGTCGCATAGCACCCACTCATCAATCATGGCTCGCGTTGGCGCAAGCACAAGAACAGTTGGGTGAAAACTCTACTGCGGCCCATAGCTATCGGAACGCGGCTAATATCATGTAAACAGTGATTTTATTATTTGGTACACACTTAAAGCCTGCAATCTGCAGGCTTTTTTTGTTAAATTTGTTAACCTTTTGTTTGTTAGGCCGATATAAAGACAGAAGAGTTAATCCAAAATAGTGAACTTTTCATGACTTAAAACGTATAAAATTGTTAGAATAGTCATTATAATGATCTTTTTTATATATTAAATTCAACACCTTAGTTAATAATCTATTAAACGTCAAAAAATTGACTATCTTAGCAACCAATGATATTATTATTAGTAGATTGTTTCTAAAATTATTTTAATGTTAATACTAATAGGTTAATACGCAGATATTTTGCATATTAACCTATTAATATCTTAAGTGTATCAAAGCTGTTGGGAGCTTCAAATGGGATCAATGACTACATCAAAGAATGGAATACTTTCTGCTTCAGAAGGTTCGGTGACAATAACTATTAACAATGAAACCAAGGAACTACAACTTGGTCAGACAGCTCCGGCAGGCGCAATAGTCGCTAGCAGTGATGAGCTTGGTTTTGTTATAACTTTTGATGACGGTACTATTTTTAATAGTGCTAATACTCCTAATGATGAATCACTCATAACACCAGCTGATACCAATGATGATGCCATTGTTGGACAAGCAGCAGATCAACAATCTTTAGATGAAATAGAAGCCTTACAGGCATTGATTGCATCTGGCGAAGACCCAACTGAAGATTTACCAGAAACTGCCGCTGGCACCCCAACTGCCAACCAAGGTGATTCTGGTTATGTTGCTGTAACACGAGATGGTGGCGAGACAATTGCAAATGCAGGCTACGACACGACAGGACAAACTGCTGCCCCAACAGCAGTGACCCAAGAAGAAATTCTTATCGAAAATGATTCCCCATCGATTTTATTAAATGACGTCATTACAGTTAACGAAGATCAAGTTGCTTCTGGCAATGTTTTAGATAACGACAGCGATGTTGATTCAGATTTAAGCGTGGTGAGTTTT